>Ga0255047_10000499_pt1 | contig 32332 bp, 32 predicted proteins | sample JV7_2_1_MG_FD_183640 | JGI IMG/M metagenome (GOLD analysis project Ga0255047, IMG submission 183640) | Seawater microbial communities from Jervis Inlet, British Columbia, Canada - JV7_2_1 | ecosystem: Environmental > Aquatic > Marine > Inlet | place: Canada: British Columbia | collected 2016-10-06
ACAAAACGTCAAAATTTCGGCTTTTTTCCGGCGTCAAGGGAAATTTTTAGTTTTTTTGTGACAAATTGTCAGTATTTCCGGTGTTTTTGTCAAAATTTTAGTACTTTTCGGAAGTCAATAAAAATAAAAATAAAAAATTTTTCACTTGACACGTTTTTTTAGCATTTTTTTCGCCGCGAGGTTTTCCCCGTCAAGGGAAATCGTGTTTTTTAGCAAAAAAAGATCCTTTTTTCTTTAAAAAGATCCTTTTTTGACGAAAAGATCCTTTTTTTAGGGGATCGCCGGGGGGATCTTTTGGGGGGGATCTTTTTTTTAAAAAGGATCTTTTTTAGGGCGAACGGTGCAAATGAGGTATCACCATTGATAAGTTATCACCTTGCTTTTCGGGTGGTCGAAAGTGAGGGACCAGACCCCGCCGCCGGAATTTTCGACATGACCCCGCAAAATTTTTTTCGCGATCGCCGGACCAGGCGGCTCGATTTTTTTTTTTCACCGGGGGGATCTTTTCCAGGTTGCAGAGTACCAGTTTAGGTATGCAAGCTAACTGTATTGTATCGAGTGCTTCACCGGGGCGAATGATCCACCCTGACCGGCAAAAAGGTTAATGTACCACCTTAAGCAACCCATTTTTTTCACCGGCGCACCTACATTTTTCGCTAAAGACCCACTGACCACCTCTAAAACTCACCCTAGAGAGAGAGAAGAAAAGAAAGATCTATATGTATAGAGTGGAGTATTCGAGCCGGTCAGGTGGTCCACGACGCACGGATCTAACTCGATGGTCTACGCGCCCCGGTCCGGTGTTGCCAGTAATGGGCTATACTAGGCCCAACCCCGTGAGAAAATGACCCGAAACAAAACCGTACAGTTAGCCGAAGAGATCCGCCGTGACCCCCTACGGTTCGAACGATACCGGGTAGGCACGGGCGCGCCGGCGTTTCATTCGGATACCGCCCGCGAAAAACTTTTAAGGGCGGGCAACCAATGGGGGAAGACCCGCGCCGGCGCGCGTGAAATGTTGTGGATTATGACGGGTCAACACCCCTGGCGGGAAGTGAAAAAAACCCCCGTTCGGGGTCGCGTGGTGACGTATTCCTGGGCGCAAAGCGTGGAAGTTCAGCGGCGAATAAATGAGATCCTGCCTAAATTTATGGTGGAGGGTTTCGATTTCAACGATCAACGGGGATTTGTGGGCGCTAAAATTAAGCTAAAAAAACAATACGGCGGTTCAATGGTGGAAGTCATGACCGCCGGCCAGGATAGCATAGCCCACGGGGCGGCGACGCTCGATTTCGTGTGGATAGATGAACCCCCACCCCGGGCGCTTTACTCCGAATTACTAGCGCGTTTATTAGTGAAAAAAGGAACCCTTTTTATTACTATGACGCCGATCGGGCGCCCCGTTGATTGGTTAGTGGAAGAAATCGAAGAAGGCCGGCTAACCGATCACCGTTTTGATCTAACGCCGGAAAACTGCCCCCACCTGGACGCCGGCCAAATCGCCGGAATTGCGGATAAATACCTACCCCACGAACGCCCCCAACGTATGAACGGTCAGTGGTACGGTGAAAGCCCCGATCGGTTTTTTGAGGCGTTCAGTCAAATAGCCGTCACCGATGAAACACCACGCGGTGAGGTAAAGATAGCGATCGGCATAGACCACGGCGAGGGTATAGGGAAAGAGGCGGCGATCCTCATGTTGTATATAGACGGGGACTACCCGAAAATTTGGGTAATAGATGAATACCGCAACACAAAAAGAACCGATCCGGACGAAGATGCTTACGGAATTTTGAAGATGTTAAGGCGCCACGATATACGCCCACAAGAGGTTGATTTATGCGTTGGTGATATCAACACCGCCGGGAAGGGCGCGGGGGGTATCAAGGTGAACGACGCCCTATCGGACGCGATACGCCGCCAGACAAAAACCAAACACCCCCCGATCGTGATACGATCGGCGCGAAAAGGCCGGGGATCTGTAATGTACGGTAGCCGCTTGATAAATTACGCGCTTAGGCGGGGAGATCTGACCTTGCACCCCCGGTGCAAAACCCTAATACATAGCTTTCAACATTTTAAAGGGCATGAAGAGGATTTAAAGCACCCCCTGGATGCCGCGCGCTATGTAATCAGTGCTATTCTAGCGAATAAAAAAGGTTATTTCCGGCTTCGTTTCACCGGTGGGGAGATTACACAACATGCAAGATGAAATTTACACGCCACCGCTACCCGACGATCGCTATGATTCGGAACGCGTGGAACACTCTAGACAACGTTACCGGCTCCTTTCCGGCGCCTGGAAACAAGATCTAGAACAAGTTTTAGCCCGTGAGATCGGATCCGTCCGGCTTCGGGCGTGGGGACCGGACCCGGACCTAACAAAAAACGTTTTTCGGAACGTGGTATCCCAATTATCCGTTTTGTATGACTCGGAACCCGTGATCACCCACGAAGAACCCGGGGCGGCGGAAGACCTGCAAAAAATTATTTCAGGCGGCGGTTTATGGCAATTTGCCCCACGCTTGCAACAAATAACGGTGGGGCTTCGTGAGGGTCTTTACCGGTTGGCGGTGGTGGGCGGTGGTGACGAAGATCCCGTTTTATCGATCCGTATTGTCTCCCCTGACATGGTTTTAGCCACGCCTGACATAGACGAACCCGATCGACCCGTCGAAATCACCGAATTTCGGCTTCGTATGATCGGGGATGATTACGAATGGACGCGGGACGTCCTATCTATAAAGGGGGATCCGTATTTTAGGGTTCTTTCCGGCGACGGTTCCGAAGACCTATCAGAAATGTTTTTAGGCGTCCGGGGCGGTTTAGTGGGGGATGACTACCCCTATTATTGCGAGGGTAAACCGTGTTTGCCGTATACGCTCTACCACGCGGAACGGAATAGCCACCTATTTTCGCCTTATTTCGGTTTTGAGCTAGTACAGGGTTCGCTAATAACGGCGGTTCTATGGACATTTTGGCGTAATTGCGTCAAGTCTGCAAGTTGGCCCCAACGTTACGCCGTGGGGGTACGCCCCGCCGGCGGGCTAGTCACGGATAACGCGCAAAATATGGCGTATATACCCACGGACCCGGCCAGCCTTTTAAATTTTGAACCGTCCAGCGATATCGCGCCGGTGTTGGGCCAATTCCAGCCCGGATCAGACCCGATCGCCCTGGGCGAGGCGATCCGGGCATACGCGGCGGATCTATCTATGGATTTCGGTATCTCTGAAACGGATTTGGCACGCCTGGGCGGTTCCCCACGTTCCGGCTATGCGATTAGCCTAAGCCGGGAAGGGGTGCGAAACGCCCAACGCCGCGCGGAGCCTCAATTCCGCCGGGGTGACCTGGAAACCCTTTCTAAAATCGCGGCGTTTTGGAACCGCGCCACGGGTTCAACCCTTCCGGAAACCGGGTGGCAGATCAACTATCCCGGGGCGCCCCTATCTAGTGAAGAAAAAGTTCAGGCGGTGGAAGAGTGGAAAAGCCTATCAGAATTGGGTGTAGCGTCCCCGGTGGATTTGTACATGATGATCCACAACGTAAGCCGCGACACCGCAACCCGTGAATTAGAGCGTATCGCATTAGAGCGATCAAGATTTAACAGTTAGGAGTAAAAAATGGCAGACGACACCCCGACAACCGAAACCCCCGACGCCCCCGACGCGGCGCCGGCCACCGAAAAACAGACGGTCCCATATGAGCGATTCGCGCAAAAAGTGGCAGAAATAAAAGCCCTTGAAACGAAATTGGCCGAAGCCGCCCAGTCTTCCGACGTTGCGGCGGCGTGGGAAACCAAACACAACGAGCTAAACGCCACGTTTGAAAGTGAGCGCGCGGCGTGGAACCAAAAAAGCGCGCTGTATCAAGTGGGGATCAACGATCCCGACGTTTCCGAGTTAGCCCGGTGGCGTTTCGAAAAAAGCGGATCGGAAGATTTCGGGCAGTGGTTAGAAACGGACGCGAAAAACGATCCGATTTTAAAAACCCACCTAACGAAGCCCGAAGCGGCGCCCACGGCGGCACCCACGCCGGAAGCCACGCCGGCACCTAGCCCAAACACGGGCGCCAGATCAGCACCACCGCCCCGGGGTGAGTTTTCCCCGGAAGCGGTGCAGAATATGAGTATTGAAGAGATAAAAGCCAACTATGGAAAAATAGCGGGCGCGTGGGGCTATACGCCCCGGAAATTCAACTAACGCCAACCCGGAAGATCTACGGGTTTTAAAAGGTTTTTAACCTCTAAAAACCGATCCCCTTCGAATATTAGGCGGGTCAAGTCCACCCATATTTCCTCAATTTCCGCATAATTTAAAGGCGTAGACTCTTTCTTTTTGTTTTGGTCTGAAAATTTTAGACTTTCCGCAATGCGCACGTTTCTACAATCCCTTATTATTAGATCTTTGGGTTCTTCCGACGAATTAGATTGAAATTGAATTCCAATACAATCACATTCCCATTTAACAAACCTTGATTTTATGGGGTTTTTCATTAGCGCTCCCCGGGGAGCGCGGAGTATGAGCGCCACGCTTCCGTGCTTTCTATCATAGCGCCGGCCAACTGACGGCAAGCGGAATCGATACGATCCCCGATTTCCGCGCGGGCTTCCGGCGCGGCTTTTTGTAGTTCCGCCTTTAAAGAAAAAACAAGTTCGAACGCCTTTTTTTCTTCGTTGTGGGCTTTTTCGTATTTTTCGTTTAGTTTTGCGAGGGTCATTTTTTTAGTCCTTAGTGGCTGGGTACATCTACTTATAATCAGTAGTGATAACTTAATCCACCTCTAAATAAAAAAAACCGCCCTTTCGGGCGGCGTGGTTTGGGTTGCGGTGGGGTTTACATTCGAACTTCAAGGCCGGTTTGGGCTTTAATTATCTCTTTCAAACTTCCCGCGTAGACATTGGAAACCTCAAAAACAGTTTCGGTATTTTTTCCCGCGCATAGTTGGCGGACGCTTGGCACCTTTGAAAAAGTCATAGAATAGGTGTCATTTTCGTTTAGAGTGATTTTTAGGTGGTTGGCCTTTTTGGGGTTTGTTCCAATTCTAAACGCTAACGCGTCAGGATAGGCTATAAGGTTTTTAGCTCCGATCATTTTTAAAGTGAACCCTAATTGTTTTGCGATAGTGTTTGCGGTTTCGTTTTTCATTTTTTTAGTCCTTAGTGGCTGGGTACATCTACTTATAATCACTACTGATAACTTAATCCACCTTTTTCGCTTTTTTATTTTTTCGTGATATGATCCTAAATGCCCGCCGGGTCGCGTCGTTAAAAGCGTTTTTGGGTACATCGAAAATTTTAACTTTTAACGCCGAAAATTCGGCGGGGGTATCTATGCCTATTACTAATGCAGGTCTGATTCCAGATCTCCGACTAGCAACCGCACTCGATGCGGCCCTCAGAGTGATCCTTCACGACGAAATGAGCCTAAGAACAACCGGATCTATTTTGAACCTTGGTTCAATCAATGGCACCGGCGCCTCTGATAGTACGATCCGCTACGCGGGCCTTGACGGTTTGGACCCTTTCGCCCCCGCCGGCGAGGCGGCAAACGTCGCGGAAACCGTATTCGTCACTAACTCCGCTCAAGTAGCCGTTGGACGTTGCGCCCTTCGGCGTGATATTTCCGATCTCGCGGTCATGACCGGCCTATCTTCCGGGGATGTTGACCCTATGCGGCTCGCTCAAAGTATGGTTGGGGGCTATGAGCAATTTTTTAATATTTTAGCGGCTGCGGCTCTAAACACACTACCGACACTTGTCGGGGCTGCGGGAGTCGATTGTTCCGTAGACGATTTTTATGACGCTATTTTTGCGCTTGAAATCGCCAGTGTTCCGGGCCCGTATACGTCCCTCCTTTCACCTACCCAATTCGCAAACTTTCAAGAGTCTTTACGGGCTGAAGGTGGCGCGGCTCAATGGATGCCCGCCACGGCTTCAATGTTGCAAATCAAGGGGCAGGGCTACATGGGCCAATTCCTGGGCGTTGATATCTACAAGTCCGATAAAGTACTTGTCGACGGCGGCGGGGACGCTCACGGCGGAATGTGGGGCTTAGGTTGCATGGGCGCAAAATACGGAACGGTGGTTAATCCCCTGGGTGGTTTTGTTACCTCGCCCGGTTCTGAAATTGTGGTTGAATTTGAGCGCGTGGCGGCTTCCGCAACTACTCAAATTGTTGGACACGGTTATTTAGGTCTATCCGTATTAGAAGCCGCGCGCGGTGTCCAACTACGAACAGACGGATAATATCCCCTTTTAGACACCCCCCATTTCTCCCGTTTCGTCGGGGTTATGGGGGGATTTTTTGGGGGGTGTCTTCCCCCTGCAACCCCGACAAATAGGATCAGAAAATGGCAAAAACATTTGAGGGCCGGAGTATCTCCTCGCCTACCGAAAACAACAAACTTTTCTCCCCCACTACCCCGCAATTTCTATACATGCATCACCCCAATACATGGGATCTAGTGGAAACCGCTGATGGTTATGAGGTTCTGCCCATATTGACTAAATTTCAATTAGTCGCCGGGTTGAATGGTGTCCGGCTCCGCCCAGGCGGGGGCGTAGACTCCACCGCCGCCCGCGCGTCTTTTATGGATCAAGGGTGGGTGTTCATCGATAATAAAGCGGTAGACGGTGGCTACCTTAGGCAATTTGACGGGATGTCCGGGCCTATCTATGCGGACAAATGGAGTAGCCCCCGTGTAATAGGAAATAGCGCGCGTGGACGCGTTGTTTGGGATACCGATCAAGTTGGTTATAACGATTTCCGGCGGTCATTACTCGAAAACGGCACGATAGAAGCGCCGGACCCTTCGGCGCTTGATTGGAAAATTGAGCTACTCGAAAAGCGGATTGACCGAAAAACTAAACTAAGTCACATTCCGCGCGTGCAAAAAGAAGTCAAAAAAGCGGCGGATAAAAAAGCCGCGCTAGTAGAGGCGAAAACCACCAAAAAAACGACGGTAAAGAAAAAGCGCGCCCCGCGCAAAAAGCCCGCGCCGGCGGTGGTGAAACCGTGAGCGACGAAAAAAATACACGCGCGGCGATCGATCGGGTCGCTAGTCGCATACGAAACGAAGCCCAAAAACAAGGCCGGACGATCACCCATGAAACCGCGCGAGGCAAAGCGCGGGAAATTGCGGTAAACTATCGACGTAAACAACAACAACAATAACGGCGCCCCGGCGCTATAGGAGATCCTATGTTATTCAGGCAACGTTTCAGAGGTGCTATTTCATTTGTGGGGATAGGCATTAAACAAGCCGCACGAACACCCGACACCCAAACCCCAACGATCACAAGTGGGATCGGTGCCCCCACCGCTTCCGTCTTCCCTGGTTCGGTCTACATGAGACAAGACGGAGCCAACGCCGACGAAATGATCTATTGTCGTATCGGTGGCGCGTGGGTAGCGATTAGCGGAACATAAAACACCCGCCCCTTCGGGGGCTTTTTTAAAAGGAAACCCCCGATGGCCTTACTAAGCCCCGAAGAACGCCAAACACTAACCCCTGACGAAAAACGCGCGCTTCGTAAAGAGCGCCGCGCGAAACGCCGGGAAGAACGCGGCCCTTTTTTGGGCATTAAGTGGGAAAAACTTGAACCCCTCGCGGAAGAGTTGATCCTGGAAATTGCGGGGGATTTGCTCCCCGGTGAAGAGAAAATGGAAGAAGTGATCGACGAATTAGCCGAAAAAGCCGACGAATTTTTAGAATGGCGAGGTTTGCCCGTGGTGGTATCCCTAGCCCTGGAAACAATTGACGGCGTGTTTTTGCGGGCGATCGCGCGGGGTACAATGCGGCCTATGGTTCAGAGGGTCTATGAAAAACTCAAAAATTCTGGCAAATTGGGAGGTAAATAACGTGCGCCCGTCTGTATTAGAACAAATCGAAAAATTGGGGTTTTCCGTGTTTGACGGTGGACCCTATGATCTAAATTTGTTTGGGATCCGCGCCAAAAACCGCACCGCCGGGGAGTTTGACGACCTGATCGGGTGCGCCTACCTGGACGGCAAAACATGGCGGGTTCAATATTGGCCGGCAACCACGGACCCCGGCACCCTAAGCGGAACGCTCGCCACAAAAAACCCAAAGGGCGCGGCGATACTCGCGCCGGGGCAATACTCCGGAGCCTACGAAATAGGCCCGCACGGGTCCACGAAATACGCCGCCCTGGTTCAACGGGGGGAGCCGGTGGCGGTTTTTCGTGACAACACCGGGGATACGCGGCTCGATTTCGACCCGGCAACCCTAGAAACGGGATATTTTGGGATCAACATCCACGCGTCAAGTATGGACCCCTACGGCGACGAAAAAGAAACCGCCCGCGTTTCGAATTGGTCCGAAGGGTGCAACGTGCACGCCACCAGCGCGGGATTTCGTAGCATGATGGAACTATGCCATAAACAGATCGAAAACCACCCGACGTGGACGAAATTCACTTACACCCTTTTAGATCAATGGTGGTGATATATGACAACGACTAGCTTCGCCTATTCGCCCCCGTCGGGTCTTCCCCGTATGATTTTACGGGGCGAAAATCAAACCCTCGATATTTCGTGGTTTGTCGAAAATAGCCTAATAACGACGATCACCAGCGGGACGTTTACGCTAAAACAGGGCGCGACGGTCCTTTTAGACGCGGTGCCCGTTACTACGTTAGGCGCCGGCGGTGTATCGGCTACCTATGATCTAACTTCCGCCCAGGTTCCGGATACGCTTAGTTTTTCGGACACGATGCTAGAAATCTGGACCCTCACGGGGACGGTTTTTGGAACGCCGGCGACGGTTACAACCCGGCGATCGGGTCATCTAGTCCGGACGATTTTATACCCCCTGATTAAAGACGGGGATCTAGTTAGCCGCCACCGCCGGATCGAAGATATCCGCCCGCCGGGGATAAACAATTTCTCTTCATATCGTGATCTCGCGTGGGAAGTTTTAAACCGGGATCTACTAAAAAAAGGGCGCCGGCCTGAATTGATTTTAGATAGTTACGCGCTAGTGGATATGCACGTTTATAAGTCGTTAGAATTGATTTTTAGGGACGCGATCACGTTTGTTGGGGATGGTCGATATAACGAACTAGCCAACATGTATGCCGACGCCTACCGGGAAGAGTTCGAAAACGTGCAATTCAGATACGATCGAAACGAAAACGAAGCGATCGAAGATGACGAACGCGAAGCCGCCAGCCCCTCGATTTGGCTTAGTACGCCGGGGACCGGTGGAACGTGGGGATAATGCGAGAAATCATAGAGGCGGCGGTAACCGCGATCGATACGATCCCCGACTTGGTGTTGTCACCGGCGGCGGTGAACGCACTAAACACGCCTAACACCGTGGCGGAGCGGGTTTATTCGGTGACAATGCAAACCGAAAATTCCGATAAATTCCGCGATAGGCAGCCCGCCGGGCATATGCGCTATGAACACGCCCTAACAGTTAGCGTGTTGTGTCGAATTTTCCCAAACGACCAAATGAGCGCCTATAAAGACGCGATCGACGTGGAAGAGTTGATCATTCAAAAACTGTTAGTACAGGCAGATTTCCCCGCGTTCCGCGTCCTATACGATCGCACCCGCCGAAATTTCCCCCGCCCTTCCGTGGGCGGCACCGCCGGCGGGGAATACGTTTTGTTGGAAATCGAGTTTTCGATAGAACAAAGCACCCCCCTACCATGACCACCAAAAACCCCTTTATAGCCAACCTGGACGAAATAGAGCGCACGCTGGACGCCCTATCAAGACAAGACGCTACCCGCGTAGCAGAATGGACGTTTAATTCGTCCGCCTGGAAAGTTATTAAAGAGATAAAAAAACCTGAAAGTTTAGGCGGTTGGCCGGTAGACACCGGGGAGAGTCGCAAACGTTGGGGGTTTAGACGCGCAAAAATCGGGGGTGGAAAAGTCGTTTTTGATATTTTTAACGACGCCCCCGCGCTTCGGGGTCGATTGAAAGGCCACGCCTATGCCGGTTGGGTATATGCAAAGGGTGGGCGCCCGCCCAGTTTAGGGCGCCCGGGTTCGCCCTTGATAGCCCAGGGTATAGTAGATCGTGCTATACTTTCCACGCTAGCGACTATAGAAAAAAATTATCGTCGCCGGCTTACGGATTACCTCGCGAAAAGGGCTAAAAAATGACCGTTGATCAAGCCAAAAAGGCGCTAAAAAAGATCAAGTTCACGCCGGGGGAGGCGTTCCGCCGGCGAAGTCCAGAGGATCAGAAAACGATCCGTTCCGCCGTTTTAGTTTTGGCCCGTGCGGGCTTAGTTTACACGCCCGAAGAGGGCAAACCAACCGAAAAACCAGTTTTAGAGGGGTAAATCATGGCCGAGTCGTTGATCGTTAAAACAAAAAGAGACGGGACGCTAACTTTTAGCGATCTAGCCGCCGCTAACTCTTACACCGTCTCATTTGAAGCGGGGGATCTAAACCTGACGATCCCCGGCGCCACGGTGAACAATTTTCTAGATAGGGGCCGTTTCCCGGCGGGAAACCCCGCGATCCGCTACGGTGACGATCAACCGCTTACGGGGACGTTTACCGCGTACCTTCGGGATATTTCCGACGCGGTAGATGTTACGCTAACCGAAATTTTGCTGCAATCCGGCGCGGTTGCGTCGGGGTGGACTAGCACAATGGGCGCAAATGGTGAGGTTTTCGCGCTAAAATTAACCTGGACGATCGCCGGCGTTATACATGGGGACGCGTCCGATCATGTCTTAGAGCTTGATCATTGTTATGTCACCGGCTCGCTAGGTGAGGGGGATCCGGACACCGTGACGATCAATTTTACCAGTTATACAAGCTATCCCGTCGTTACATAGGATCTAACAATGAAAATCGACAACGTAAGAGTTCCAATTCTAGATCGATCGGCGGGGGATTTTTCCGGTGCGGCGAATTTTGCAGCGGCGGCGGCGGACCCTACCGCGCAAACCGCCGCGCTTGATTGTCAATGGGGCCAATTTATTGATATCACGGTGGAAATTACCAACGTGGGCACGGGTCCCATGACTAAAATTTTCTTAGTGGGGCGCGTTTCTTCGGCAGCAAACCCGGATATAACCGCCCCGGCGGAATGGTCCGCATTGAACACCGAAGCGGTAGACACCGCCACGGGAATTAGTACTATAGTAGCCTATCAAGCTGAAATATCCGCGCATAGCGTCGGGGAGTACACGATAAGTTTCCCGAAAATCGGGCGCTATTTCGGCGCGGTGGTTTGGGTTGACGCCGCCCCGGGAACACGCGGGACGGTCTACGCCTATAGACGGGGTGAGCGTTGATCTTTTTAGCGCCGCTTGTCGAGATAAACGGGCAATTCGACCCGGCCACGAATTTAGACGGTAACCTTGTGGCATTGACGGCGCCGGGTATGCGCGCGCCGGTATGCGATCGGGAACTTTTACGGTTCGTGGTGGTGGCTCCGGAGGGTTTCCCGGCTCCCGATGATTGGGAAGAAATGACCAAAGAGCAAATAAACGATCTCTACCCGGGAACTTTTTAGGGGGGAATTATGGCGGTTAAATGGTCCTGGGCGTGGGGCGCAGAAACCGCCGCGACGCTAGAAACGGATGCGGGGTGGGATTTTTCGTCTACGTCGGCGAGCAATGTAACATCGTACCCGACGGGTGGACTACCTGCCGGAGTGCCTGAGTTTACCTATGCGGGCAGCCCAACGCGATACACTATCGCATTAAGGAGCGCCACCACGGCCCGATCACCGCTAAATATTGGCGCCCCTCAAGGTTGGCTATCCAGCCACTTTTACTTAGCCGACGCTAGCGGCTTTTCAAATTACGAAATTTTCCATGTCTACGCCACCACGAACGGGCGGTCAGTCTATGTCTTGGCTCACGGACCGGACACGCTGAAATTGTACGTGGACAACACATTCAAAGAGCAAACTGTAGCCACTTTTCCCCCTCTAACGTGGCATAACATAGCTTTAAAGTACGATATGAGCGGGGCTACTTGGAGCGGGCAGCTATATATGAACGGTGTAGCCGTCACGGCTGCGCACACTGACGCGGGGACCAGCCAGACTTCCTGCTACTTCAGGCTATCCGGTCTTCGTAATACGTCATTAGTTACCGGCGGTTTTTGGGCGGGGCTAGTCCATTACGATTCGCTAGCCGACGCCGGCGAATTGAGCCGCTACGTCACCCGCGCCAATCCCACCGCCGACATATCTAGCACTTTCGGCGCGTGGGTTCCGGCGGTAAATCAGAGCGCGGAGCTAGTTAGCCCGCTGGATACGGCTACGACGGTAGACGCCGCCGCACCGATACCCACGGATTTTCTCACGATCAACGTGAACAACCTATCTACACAACTAGGCATTTCGCCTAACATCACCGGAGTATCTGTTCACGGGTACGCGTCCGGAACCGGATCTAGCGTTGTCGCGGGCGTTTCGTCATCGTCGGGCGTTTCGTTTGTGGACGGCGCGGCGGTGGTTACCGGGTCGGGTTCTTATTGTACGGCGTCTAGCGGGGTCGACCCTAACACCGGGGCTGCGTGGCTAGTGAGCGCGGTTCCTTATCTACGCTTTAAAATTTCGTGAGGTAAAAAATGCAGGGTTGCGGCTTTCAAGGGGGATGCACGGGCGGCGGTGGCGGTGGCGGTGGCACGGGCACGGTTACAAGCGTAGGCACGGGAACAGGTCTAACCGGCGGGCCTATCACGGCGGCGGGCACGATCAACCTCGCGAACACCGCCGTAACGCCTGGCGCGTATACAAGCGCCGACATTACTGTCGACGCTCAAGGGCGTATTACAGCAGCGGCGAGCGGTGCGGGGGCGGTGTCTCTTTACACCGCCGACGATACGATCGGCGCGGGTCGGATCGCGACCCTAACCGATACACTAGAATTTTCGGGCGGTCGGGTGCTATACAACGGCGCCGCCGAAACCTCGACTCTAAACAGTACGAGCGTCGTCGAGGTTCGACAGGCTAGCGATCTACCCGCCACCCTGGCGGTAAATACGACGTACTACATACGGGGCGCGATCACGTTTAGCACCCCGATCACGGTCACTAATGCCGGGTGCGCTATCGTCGGCGGCGATCGAAATAAGGATAAATTGATATGGAACGGCGCCGCCGGAACCACGGCGATCACCGTTACCGATGTAGATTTCGAGCTTGCTAACCTCTGTTTTTCATCGAATAACACCGGATCGGTAATTTTAGAAGCGGATAATTTTAACGCCCCCGACTATAACGCCGGGCGTTCCAAGGTTTTTTCGATTTTCGATTGCCAGTTTCGGGGGTGTTACGATATCGCGTCGTTTTCGGGGTTCGATCTTATCGACATTTCAAACACGCTGTTTTGGTATATCCAAGCACCGAATTTCGGCCTGAAATTTCTAAACACCTCGAAAACCGAAATTAGCTCGTGTGAGTTTATCCGTTGGTTTGACGAAAGCACCATACCCGCCCCGGCGGGTTTCGCAACGTGCCCGATGATAGAACTATCGGCCAACGCGGGCGGCCCTGGTTTCGGGGCGGTTAATATCAACGGCTCATTATTCCACCCGCAACTAACACAAGACGGGATCAAAATTAACGCCGGATCGACTACGGGTTTTGGCACGATCGCCGCTAATACATTCGTTGACGCCAACCTGGGACCGGGTTTAAAGTTTTTTCCGGACCCCGCCGCCGGGGGCTACTCAAACGCGGAGTGTCTAAAATACGACATAAGCGTAAATCAGGGGCTACCGAATTCTAACGCGTACATGCTAGTAACGTTCGTGGGCAACGGTACAAACACCGCGCTGACGTCGGGGGTTCCCGCCGTGATGAACGCCGGGGGCGGCGCCGCCGCGACTCACTCACAACGTATGACCGCCACCGCTGACGGCGTGGTAACCTACAACGGGACGAAAGAGATCAACGTCTCCCTAGTCGCCACGGTGAATTTCGATAAACAGGGCGGCGGTAACGATGACTACAATTTTTATTTCTATCAGAACACCGGCGCGGGGTTCGTTCAACTGACGGATTCAGTTTCCGCGATCCGCACCGGGGGAAATAATTTCGTACTCCCCATGAGCTATTTTACCCCCCTATCAAACGGCGATCAGTTAGCGATCTACATCGAAAACACCGGATCGAACGACGATATGAGGGTTACCGATCTGCAATGGTTCATTAAGGAATAGGGGGGTTTTATGGCGTTAAACGTCGCCGCTTTGTTCGCGAGCGTGGTCCATAGCGCCCCCCTTCCGCCCGTGGTGGCGTCGGGTTTGTGGGCGAGCGTGGTCCATAGCGCCCCCCTTCCGCCCGTGGTGGCGTCGGGTTTGTGGGCGAGCGTGGTACACGATACAGCAACACCGCCAACCCCGGGCGGTGGCAACCCGCCGCCGTTTCAAGGTGGCACGTTTCAAGACGGCTTTTTTCAAGGCGTCCAAAATTTTCAACCAACAACATTAGGATCAAAATGAAACCCCGAAAAAATCCCCGACAAATCCCCGATAAACCCCACTATTTGGAGATCGATATTTGTGGCCGGCCCACAAATTGGCGCGTGCCGTCATCCCCTAAAACCTCGCGGATAATTGCGTTTCTTCAATCTTCCGGGGTAATGGACGCCGCCGCGCGTGCCGAAACGGGCGAGGATATCGTTAAAAACCTGGGTGCAGATCTTCCGGCGCTTTTTTCGTGTCAGGGCGCTATGTTGGGGTTTTGCTGGTTCGACCCGGGGCAAGATCTGGAAACCCCGGAACCCCGCCCCCGCGCGGATCTATTCGCCTACGGGGAAAGTATTTTTGAAGAGTTACATGAGGAGGGGTGGACTAACGCCCACGTCCAAAAAGCGTTCGTACAACTAACAGAGCGGGTGGTAGCGTCGTTCATAGGGCAAAAAGAGGTTTCGGCGCGTGTCGATTTTTTGGAACAACCGCCGGTCATACGGAGTTAATAGCCCTGGACATCGGCGTTAATTTTTTGGGTGACCCGTGGGGGTTTGAAGAACTCACCCGCGCCCAAAAATTAGATATGCTGGCATATTGGCATATACAGAAAAAACCAAGCGAAGCGCGGTGGTTGCTATCGTCGCCGGCGACTATGCGCGATCTATACGATATACTACTGACGCACCACGGAAAGGCGCCCCGAAGCCTTTTTAGCGGTGGGAAAAAATCAACCATAGATCCCCAGGTAAAAAAAGCCTGGGCTAATACCACCGGATCGGACGCTGGCGCGGTCGATTGGTGGGCGGCGGGGTAAAAATGGCAGACGATCGCACGGTTTACAAGTTCGAAGGGGACGCGTCGGGCCTAATTCGCGCGAGTAAAGCCGCCAAAACTAGCATAAAATCCCTGGGCACAACGTCTAAAAAGACGGATACTCAGCTAAAAAATATGCGGGTTCAATCTACGCTTTTAAGCCGGAGCCTTTTAAAGTTAAACGCCGCGTTTATGGCCGGCGCGAAATCTTCGGGGATGTTTGCCGCCGCAACGCTAGCCGCCGGCGCCGCTATGGGTCGCTTTTTCCAAAATATGGCGGACGCTCAAAACGAACTATCCGATCTAAGTTCACGAACGGGCGTATCCACTAAAAGTTTAGCGGGGCTTAGGCTAGCCGCGAAGGGTTCCGGACAAGATTTTAAAGCGGTTTCTAGCGCGTTAAAACCGCTCGCCCTACGGCTAGGTCAGGCAAATTTAGGGATGAAAACCGCGATTTTAGGGTTTAAAGCCGTCGGGGTTACCTCGTTACGGGCGGCGGACGGTGGCCTAAAAAGCGCGGACGCGGTCCTTTTAGAAATGACCGAAACGCTATCCGGTATGGAAAACCCCACGGAACGAGCGGTGGCGGCGTCGTTGGCGCTAGGGAGCGCGGGAACCAAATTGGTTCAGGCGTTGGGGGGTGAGAGTTTAAAGGAGTTTTCTGACGCGGCGGAAAAATTCGGGATGGACACCGGGCCGGCGGCGGCGCGGGCGGCGGACGAATGGCAACGGTCAATGGCAAACCTGGATTTGGTTATGCGTCCGTTCACCACCGATGTAATGGTTTGGGCTACCCGCCAAGTCAATAATTTTTCGTTGGCGTGGGTTTATTTGTCGACCCTTTTAGAGGAGTTGAGCAAAAACATACTTCCCAATATGGGCAGCGCGCTCCTTTTAGCGTTCGTGGATTTGAACATTAAAGCCGTGGGCTATGCGGATAGCATTTTACAAACGTTTATGGGCGCCGCCGAAGGGTACGCAAAACTCATTGAACTAATCACCGGAAACACGGCGATTTCAGATAAGGTGTCCGAATATTCCCTCAAAATGAAAGACGCTGCCGACGGGATCAAAAAGTATTGGGACGGGGTAAAGGAAGACATAGGGACGAATTCAGAACTAGGTAAATCATTCGAAAAAGCCACGGAAAAGGCACAAGAGTTTTGGGATTGGCAGAACAAAATTTTAGAGCAAAGGGCGGGGGGAGGCTTGCCCACGCCGGACGGCGCCAGCGGCGGCGGGTGGGAAGATATAGATCTTTCCGCTTCCGGCGGTGCGGGCATTGTTGAACACGGCGACGGGTTAGGTATAGATCTTTCCGCTTCCGGCGGGAAATTAATAGAGATCCACGATCAAGCGTTGGAAAAATTAGGCGAAACATCCGAAATATTAGACGGAATCACGGGCCAAATGACCGATCTAACCGATCCCACCGGCCTATTTAGAGACATTTTAGGCGAAATTTCGGGAACGATGGAAGCGATCGCGGAAGCCGATTTTTCTACGTTAGAGGGTACACTAGGTGCGGTTTCCGCCGGGTTTAAATCGCTCGGTAACATCATGAAAGGCGTTATTGATCAGCAAATACGCGCGAATGATGAACTAACGGAAAAACAGAAAAAGAACCTGAAAATACTTTTTGCCATACAAAAAGCCAGTGCGATTACTTCGATCGTAATCGACACCGCCAGCGCAATAGTGCGGGCGCTTGCGGAATTAGGCCCGGTGGCTGGGGGTATCGCGTCCGGATTTATCGCCGCCACGGGGATCGCCCAGGCTGCCACCGTTGCAAGCCAAAAACCACCCTTTCATATCGGGGGGATTATCCCCGCCGCCCCTGGGCGTCAGGGCGTCCAAATCAACGCGCTACCCGGGGAGGCGGTGTTAAACCGGGACGCCACGGCGGGGTTAGGTGCGGAAGGGGTGGCGGGGCTAAACAGCGGAAGAGGGGGTTCAAGCCCCGTTATGGTCGAAATGGTCTATAAGCACCGCGTGTTTGATGTTTTCGTGTCAGATAATATTTCGAAGGGCGGCCCATTGTCGGACGCGATAAATTCAGGGCGGCGAGTAGGCCACCGGTCAAGGGGTTAAAAAATGTCTGATAGATCTAGAAGTCTTTACCGTGGTTTGTTGGTTCCCGATGGTGATTTGTCCGCGTTGTGGGACGCTGAAACGACCATAGATGAAGCCGGCAACCGCGCGGGGGTTCCCGATACCCCGTCACAAACGGAAGCCGTCCTAGAGGCGTCAGGGCACCAAATAGACACCGGCGATAATAGAAGCCTCGAAATCCTAACCCTTCGGGGCGGTTTCCCCGGTGAAGACGGCGCGGCGTTTGGGTGGAAACAAACCGCCGGCGCCGCCCAGGATTACCGTGGGTGGGATATTCCCCTATCTGTAGCCCAATTAGAGGTGGTAGACTACGACGTAAACGATGAACACAACCTACATTTACACCTGATCAGTAAAACAAACACGGACGGAAGCGATCATTTGTTCTGTTTTTCTGATTTCGAATCCGGCGGAAATTTACGGGTACAGGTAAACCGCCGGGATTCGGGGGGGTGGTTGGGGGGTTTGTGGCCTAAAACAATAGCCACGACAACCCAGCCCTATGGGGGGCTTTATTGTTACCCTACGGGGCTTGTTTTGCCGTCTGGTAGGTTGCTTGTTTTTTATCTCACTTACAATACGGAAGACGCGGTTTTAGCGGGCGCGTTTTTTGCTAACGTTCGAATGAGCTATAGCGACGACAACGCGTCGTCATGGGTGCAGGGGTCTATTTTTTGTTTGGATTCCGAAATCGGAATTTCGCCCCCCATAACGCCTAGCGGGGATCTATTAAGTCCCCACAAAATGCGGGTAGCCTATAAAGACGGGCAAATTTTACTTTTAATATGGTTTAGACAGGGCGCAAATGTAGGGACCGATAGGAGTGGAATAGTGCAGTATGCTAGTGACGATCTAGGCACTTCCTTTGTTCGAGTATCTAGTAGTTACGACACCGGCGCGGACGTTTCTTTTCCTGACATTACCGCCGCCGGGGATAATTTTGTAGTCGGGTGGATAAACGAGGCGGGCGGCGAGGTTCGAATAGCCACGATCGGATCCGCCTATGAAACATTAAATTGGGCGGCTCCACAACCCACCTGGGCGACGGCTAGCAATTCAAGGGCGTCAACATCTTCCCCGGATTGGCAAGGCATAGAGGCGGACGCGGAACTGGCTTTAACTACCGATGAAGACGGAACGGTGTATTTGTACGCGTTTAGTTATCCTTATTCGGCCGGCGGTGTATTAGATCTATCGTCGGGGACGGTATACCGGAGCGCATCGGGGGGATTGGTAGACAGTTTTTCAGGTTTAGGACACGGATTCGGAAGCGGTACGGCGCAACAAGCGTTCAACATAGGAACCTTTTTTAAGCCCATGACTAACGACGCGGGGGCGCCCTATATTAAACCGTTAGATCTAACCGCCGCACCGCACCGGGGGCGGATCGCGGTAGCCCATAGAGCGATCGGGGGGGATGGTCAACAAAGCGAACCTATACAAATAGGCGCCGGGGGTACTTTATATGTTTACTATATGGGCGGGTACACTCAAGTTTGTTTGCCGTCATTAGGAACCTATAGCCGGCAACCGTTCCGAAGTTGCTACGGATCTACATGGTTCCCATATACCATCCCGGGGGATGCTAGTGGGGGCATATGGACGGAAATAGCCGCCGGCGTGCCTACATTATCCGCCATTGTCAGCCCCGGAAGGTATCGCCTACAAACACCGCCGGGGGTGTCCTATTATTTTGAGGATAATCTAAACCCTTCCGGGGTGGGTTTTTTACCGTCTCAAGTGGATTTCTATGTAGGCCTATTGGGGATGTTTACCTATGAAGTGAATTCAGCCCCGTCTACTCAAAATGTCACGGTTTTAGTTGCGGAAGGGGGCGGGGGCGGCGTAGAAATTTCTATGGTGATCACGGATACCGGGATAGCTATTTTTGACGGTATATCGGGGGCGCCGCTTGCTACTATTTCTCCCCCGTTCGGGGCATTAAACACAAAAATACAAGTTTTATGGGCTATCCGTGGGACGGGGGATCCGCCGGCGGCGGGGGATTTTTCTTTATGGTTTCGTTTGTGGGATGCTAACGAAGATCGCACCTGGACACACGGAACCACAATAAACACCCTAACATTCGGGGCTTCACCGGCGGATAGCCGGATCAGGTGGGGGGATACGGAGCTAGTGAACCCTTCGGATCAATTTTGGGACGAATTCCAATACGCCTACGGGTCCGTAGATGACTTCGAAGGCCGGCGCTTTAATAATGTAGGGCTGCAATTATCTAACGGACAACAAAACCCCGGCGATCTATTCGGGCGCCCCTACGCCCCGACGCCCCTCTATGTTGACTCAAACGTGCGGGTTGCTTCGGTGGATGGACCTACGTTTGAGGCGGATAATTGGGCGGTTAACGTCCGACATTTACAGGGCGGCGAAAACGTGATCCCTTCGGTTAGCCCTTCACCGGCGAAGCTATGGCGGAGCCAAACCGCCCCCGCCGGCGCGTCTATCGCGTTCCAACGCAACCCCGATACACAAGACGCCTGGGCTGCCAACGATTTCTACGCGATCCATTTTGAAAACGTGAATTTTAAACGGGCGGCGCTAGAATATAGGATCGGCGGGGCGTGGGTTCCGGTGACGACTATCCAACTATTCCGCGAATTTAATTTCTCTAGAAACGGGCACACGATACGCCCCCTGGGCGGCGATTCGGGTGGATTTTACGCCTATTACAACGAATTCAAGGGGCTAAAATTCGAATTTAACCCGGACGGGCAGAGTTCCGAGGTTGCCACGATAGCCCGAAATTCTGAAGGGGTGGCGTATACCGGCACGAACGCGAAACCGGCCACAATTTTTATAGACCCGGAAACGTTCGACCACACCACCGCCCCGGCTTCGGGCGTTGCTCATATTTGGTTTCGAAATATTACCGTTTTGGTCCCCCGGTCTGAAACGCCGTTTGAGGGTATCCGCTTGAACCTATGCCCCACGGGTACACTACCCCCCGAAGCGTACTATGAGGCGGGGCAAATCATCCCCGGACCCGTTGCGGTGTTTGGTTGGGATTATTCCCGCGAGCGAAACATAACAAAAACCCCCAACGTTGAAATAAACACCCTACGCGACGGAACCCGGCACGCCTACAAGGCGGGCGAACCCCGCCGGCGGGTCCGTTTTTCCTGGGCGGAAGGGGTGGATATCACCCAACTACGGACGGAATGGGGCGGCGGGGCTGATCCGGATTATGTGAAAATCGCCGCTACTGGCACCCCCGCCGCCCTACGGTCCGACGGGGAGCTTTTAATGTGGGGGCTTTTAGACCGGATCGACGGTCCCGGGCTTCCGGTGGTGTACATTCCGAAGATCGATTTTTCCCAAAATGGGGATCCAAGTTACGACCCTCGCCAATACGCGCGCGGGGCTATCTACGGGCGGACTATGACGCCGGTGACGATGGAAACCGTGCTAGGTTCTGAAGAGGTTGACGAGGTTTATCGGCTAAATTCCGTCACCATTGAAGAGGAGTTATGAGCTATCAACGCCCGTTAAGGTGGCTTGAAATGATCGACGATCTAACGTCGGTTGAATTCCTGCTATCGATCCGTTTTGCGGGGCGGGATTTCTATTTCTCAACCCGCCCGCGCGTGTTGCTAGATGAACGCGGGGAGCCTATCCAATACGACGGGGGGCTAGAGGCGAATTGGACGGACGCCCTTAACCTTTTCAACGAAAGCCCGACGCTTTTAGCGGTCCCCCTCGCGCTATTTTTCCCGGCGGATATCGCGGAATTGATCGCCGCCGGTCACGGTTTATGGAGGGGCACCGGGGAGTTATCCCTATGGATCGAAGGGCGCCCCTATGAAGACCGGGTAATTTTGATAGACGGCTCTATGGTTGATCCGAGTTACGGCGCCGCCGGGGAGCCGGTTAAATTTTCCCTTGAAGCGAACGGATTTCAAGATACCGGAATAACGCATACCCCCACCCAAAAAGTTACGCGCGAAACCTGGACCAGCCCGGACGATAGCGCCCTTAATCTGTATTACCCGATCGTTTTCGGCACCCCCGGCGTCTATAAAGAACCGGACGGAACCGCCGCCACCACCTACGGATCGCCGGCGGTGGTTGTTAAAGGCGGATTTGCTCCTATTGCGGTCATAGCCGGGCATGAAGTCCAGGCGTCAACGGTGACGGCTACAAACGTATCTGTAGATCCGATCGTATCGGGGGTGTTGCCCGTATTAAAAACCGTGGATCTTTTAGGCCAACCGGTTTCAGTTATAGGGATAGCCACCCTCAATTATAACGCCGGTGATGAAATATGGATAACGTGGGATCAACCGTCCGGGGGCGGTCTATGGAATGAACGCCGGACAACCGCACGAACGGGCGCCGGGGAGCTAATACAATTTTTTCTTCGGCTTTCAACCCTAAAATTTGACGCCGGGATATGGCGGGCGGCTCAAATATCCCTGGATCAAGCGTTCAATTTTTCGGGCTACATAAACGAGGCGGTACAGCCGTGGAAATACATAGAGCAAAACTTTTTGCCCTTGCTCCCTATTAGCGTTTTTTCCACCGCTTCCGGGGTTGCGTGCGTCGTTTGGCGTAAAGACGCGCAAAAATCCGACGCCATAGGGACGATCACCACCGGCGGGGGCGTTTTCCGCGTTGGTCCAGTGCAATACGAAAAGCAAAACATAGCGAATGATATCCGTTTAAGTTTCGCGCTAAACGCGGAAGAGGGGCACCCGATCCGCACCGTGGGCGTTATAGGGGACCGGGAACCAGACCCGGCGACGGAGCGGGATCTATTTTCAACCGAATACTCGCGCGCGTCTTTTTTTCGGTACGGTCCCGCCGCCGCGTCAATTAAAACGGACGTCATCTATGAAACCGCCACGGCGATCAACGTCCTACAATGGAAACACCGGGTCCAGGCGCTCCCCTATCGCGTGGTAAAATATAACGTACCGATCCGTTTGGGCTTTTTGCGCCGTGGGGATCTTGTGTTGGTTACCGATCCTGAAATTTATTTGGCCGACTATCTAGGGTTTGTTCGGAATATTGATTGGAAAGACGGAAAACCCACCCTTTCTATTGTTCTGGTAGATGACCCGCCCCGGGAAGACCGTTAAAATGAGGCGGGGGTCCAATGTCCGAAGAAATAAACCAAAAATTGCGGGAAGATAGAAAGCGTATAATTGTGTTGGAAGGCGAAGTTTCCACCTTAAAAGTCGACGTGGGGAAAATTTCCGTGACCCTTGACCAATCCGAAAAGCGCGCAAGTGATCGCCACGAAGCCACAAAAACCGCTCAAATTGAAATCAAAGAGCTATTGAAACGCCGTATCGAGGTTGACGAAGAACGCGAAAAAGACGCGCGCGAATATCGACAAGAGCGGGAAAAACAGGAAAGGGAGGCGCAACTAACGCGTCAAAAATGGGCGCAAAGTCTCCTAAACCCCCAAACGCTGATCATTATTTTAGCGGTGGTTTTATCCTTATTCGGTATTCAGGCGGCGGATCTTTGGGGTCTAGCGTCCCCGGCGCCCACCACGGCCCAACCGCCCCAAAACCCATAAACCAAGCCCGATCGCGTCGATCGTGTTGTGGTTTTTTATGGACACCACCGCCAGAATTTCCTCTTTCGTTAGCTCGTTAAAAATTCGGTTTCCGTGGATGTTTTTGGGTACTTGCCCCTTCCATTCCGCCGGTGAAACCCCCCGCGCTTGCACCGCTAGCGCCTTGATCTTGCTCACCACCGCGAGTAAATCCCCCACGTCTTTGTGTTGTTTCCGTTTCGTCGGATACAAAACCGGCGATTCAATCACTAGACGCACCGCCCCCACGCGGTCAACCACGCGGAAAACTTCGGGGTTTTTTAAGTCGTCGGCGAATAAAAGACGCCCGCCGCCCCACAACGCGATCGCGCTTTTATGCACGCCGGGATCTATGGTGACTAAGTCTATTTCCACGAAACAACCTCTAATTCTGTGGGTCCATTGTGGAGCGCATCCCACCAAAAAAAGCCGTATGCTGAAGAGTCTGTTTTTCCGCCGGTGAAGCTAGGACGTTCAGACAAAACGAAAACCTTCCGGCACGGGTTAGCTTTCCAAAACCCCGCGCGGCGTTTGCTTTCTAAAAATCCCAACCGCAGCAAAAAACAAACGTGTTGATCGGTGCATTTTAGCGCGTGTTCTACATGAGCCTGGGCGTTGAAATAGGGGGGGTTTCCAACTATCCAATCCGGGGCGTTAGGGGGTAATACGCCCAGAAAATTGCACACGGCGGAACCCACCATTTTTAAGGCCGGCGCCGCCGGGTTTAAATCGATCGCTACAACCTGATCACTTTTACGGACCAACGCGCAAACGAACGCTCCGCCACCGGCGGACGGCTCTAAAACTAGATCGTTTGGTTGTATCGGTAGCAAATCCACTAGAAACGACGCGAGTTCAAACGGCGTATAATACGCGTCTAAAAGGATCGGCGGTTTGTTCAACGTTCCCACGGTAGCAACCCCCCGCCGGCGTCGTAAACCGGCCCTGCTTTTTTGCTCCAAACACGCGATAAATACGCGGAAGCGCCGATCTTAACATCGGGGATCCATTCGGTCATAGTGTCGATCATGACCCGGCTTAGTTCCTGGGCGGCTCCGGCGGCTTTTTCTTCGGGCGCCTCGATTATTATTTCGTCGTGTAAAAACGCGACGGGGCGCGAGCCGTATAGGGGGCTTTTTTTGTCGGTGTAGCAAGCGCGCGACACGTTGAAAAGCGCGTGGAGCGCGCCATCGGCGGTCAACCCTTGAAACAGCGTGTTAGCGGCCTGGGTGTAGGTGCACCCGCCGCGCACCCGCCCGGATTTAAATTGGGTAATTTCGCACGGTCCCCACGTTGTTTTGTTTGAGATATGCGCAAAGTATTTTGCCATTTCCGGCCACGTTTTCAGCCACGCCGCGCGGATCTCTTTGGCGTCATCGTTGGAAACCTCTAAACCATACCCCCGCGCGTAATCCCGAAACACGCCGGCGCTTAGCCCGCCGGGGAACCCGTAATTCGCGACCTTGCTAAACTGCCGGTACGCTGGCGGGTCTTCCGGGTTCAACCGCGCGGCAACCTCTAGATGCAGATCGCGCCCCTCGTTTACGGCGTCGGCTATCGCGGATGTCTTGAACATCCAAAGGTGGATCTGGCCTAATGCAACTAACTCGATTTGATCGTAGTCGCATAGAGCGTAAACGAAGCCCGGGCGGGGTTCGAAAACCTCGCGGAAACCACCACCGCGCGGGGGGTTTTGCATGTTTGGTTTCCGGCAAGATGTCCGCCCCGTCTTAACCAAAACGTTGTATTGAGGGTGAACCGTCGCCCCGCCCTGTAAAATTGGGGCGTAGGTGGTGGCTAGTTTATCCGCAAAACGACTATCGGCGTAGGCGACTAGCGCCGGGTTGCCTGAATTTTTGAGGGTTTCCCCGTCGGTTTTGGTGGCGCCTTTATCGGTCCTGGGCGGGGTTCCGTCGTAGGCGCCTAGCACGATTTCCCGAAGTTTTTTAACGTTGCGGGTTCCGTTATCCCGCAAAATGCCTAGCCCCCGCGCCAATTCCCGGCCTTTTTCAACATCCACCGCCACCGCCGCCAACCAATCCGCCGCGCGTTGGGGGTTGATCCGCATCCCGTAGATACTGATCAGGTGAAGCGCCCAGGCGGCGCAATTTCGGGCGGCGGTCCTTTCTATCGGGTAGTTTTGTTTCTTAAACACCGCGCGGGTGTAAACGACGTCGTTTAGCGCGTATTCCCGGGCGTCCGTAGGCCAGTCCCCCGGATCTATTCCGTCCAATTCGGCGTAACGAAGCCGCCAAATATCCTCACCTTGTTTGCCCGACATATCCGTTTTAAGGTATTTTTTGACCAACGCGGCAAGCGAAAACCGCCGCCGGTCAAGATCCCCCGCTTCAATAGCGATCAATTTTTCCGTCGTCATAGTGTCCGCGATCCGCCCGTCGGCGTATGCCTGGAAAATTTCGGGGATTAATTCGGGGAATTCCGCCGCCAAACACCCGAAATCGTAGGCGGGATTATGCCCAATGATTAGATCCTGACTTCTAAATAGGTCCACGAACGCCGGCAAGCCCCGCCGGCCTAACAAAATGGGCCGGGTATCATCTACCGCGTAGCAAACCGACACCACGCGCGGCGCCAACCGGCGCCCTATTTTATACGTTTCTAAGTCAAAAAAGAGCACCTGACCCCCCAAAGACCGGGGCGGGGGCGACCCACCCCGGCGGAAAAAAGTTATTCGGTTGCGGCGTACCCGATTTTCGTGAAATCGTGCCCTTGATTCGTTTTGATCGTCGTTGCGGTGATCTTTAATTGCGCACCTTTTAGGGGCTGTTCCGTCCATTCGGAAACGTCGAACGCTTCGGAAGTTTCGCCCAGGTGAAAACACGCTTTTTCAGTGAATTCAATCCATTTAGCGGCGGAAATTTCCGCCGCTTGGGCGGGGGTGATTTTACCGGCGGCACACAAAAACGCTTTCATGTATTGATCCCACTTGCTCCACGCTAATTTGATGCAAATAGTAGCGGTTTCGCCGGCTTGCGTTGATGAAACTTGTTCACCGCGTCCGTTCGTCCACGTCCCTTTATCAACCAAAACCTCTAAAACGTTAGTTTCAATGAAGATCATTTTTTGGCCGATCGTGTTCGGGTGGGTTGAATCAACTAGTTTTACGTCCGTAACTTCGGCGAGGTAATCCCCGTCAAAGTAGTATTTGGTTTCGTTGCGGGCTATTTCCGCGTCACCGATGGTAAGAAACGGGCTTTTTGATATGTCTAGGTTCATTTTTTTACTGTCCTTTTCTGGTTTTGGGGCTATCCCCGGTGGTTAAAAACGTGGCTACGTTAAGTTTTTGAGGCGTCCCCTGGGTTTGTTCGATGTATTCCGCGTGGGTTTTGGCGCGCTTCACCGCGTCCCCGAAATCGAAAAATTCCCACCACGCCGCGTCCCCCGTGAATCCCGCGCGGTGGTTTCTTCCGATCAGTTGTTCCCACGTTGCGCCGTTTGCGGGGGGTTCTATCACGAAACACCGGCTAAACGCCTGGAGGTTTCGCCCCTTCCCGTGGACCGCTATAGAAGCCGCGCGGGTTTTGTCGGGGGTGGGTGGTAGCGATCCGGCGCCGTGGGTTTCTAATCCCACGCTGGCGAGGGCTAACTCTACAGCGCGGGACGAATACCAAACGATCGCCGGATCGGTCAGATCATATATCCAATCGATCACAAATTGTATTTTTTCGGTGCAAATCCAGACCGGGGACGGTTGCGGGTTCGCGCGGTGTTTTATTTCGTCCCATAGACGCACCGCGCGGCGTAGTTCATCGTTCCCGCCGCCCTTCCGGCTCCAATCCATTACCAGTTTAGGGCTATCCCGCCCTTCCCTGGGCGAATACCTCAAAATTTTACTGACACGGCGGTTTAAATCCCGGCGCACTTCTAACCATTCGAGATCTTCACCGCCCGGTCCCCAGTCCCACCGGTAAAAAAATCCGGTGGATAGGTTTTTAAATGCGCGGCTTTTCGTGGAAGCGTCGGCGAGGGGTTCACCGTCGGGGGTTTCCCATTTGTCGCGTAGGGTCTTTAAAGCCCGTGACACCGCGTCAGAGTGGGGCGGGCGGTGTTTTATGAGGTAAAGGGAGGCGTCGCACGAACCCCGCCGGGTGGACACCACGCCGGGGGTTGTGGTGAGCCGCTCCCGAAACGCGCGGCGGATCGTTTCACGGTTGGCCGGCGTTAATTTGTGTTGGCTGGACCACCGGACCAAATAGGCCAAACGGTTTAGATCGCTCTGGTTTGGCTCCCCGTCCGGGTCGATACACGCCGCCCACCGCTCTAATTCGTAACGGTTTAGGGGGATCGGGGTCCGTTCCCGTAGAGCTAACTCTAAAAGGTGGGCGTAATCGAGTAGACTTTTAGACGTTATGGTCCCCGATAGGGCTACAAAACTGCACCGGTTGTTATGGAAGTAGCGCAAAAATCGACGCGTGCGGGCGGCGGTTTTATGTCTCAAATAATGGGCTTCGTCGGCGATGATTAGATCGGGTTTGATCCGATCTAAAATGTCCGTTTGAGTGGATAAAATCCCATATGAAAGCACCCGGGGCGGGGTAAAGCGGAAAAATTCCGCCCAGGTTTCCGCCTCGTTTTCCATTTGTTGGACCAATGCGGGTGGGACTATTATCAACGGGTTTTTCGCGTTGGCGGCGCCGGCGGCGAGCAACGCAACCAACGTTTTTCCTGAACCAACGTTCATTGAACAAAACGCACCGCCGAAAAGGCTAATCGTTTCCAGCGCCGCGCCCTGGATAGGCCGAAGAACCCCGCCGGTGGATAACTCGCGCGTCCATTTTTCGGCAAGTTCCGGCGAGCCGCTCGAAACCACGCGGGGAAGAGCTAGTATCCGTTCCAAATCCGACGGAATAGCGCGCCGGGGAAGGTTGGCTAAATGTTGATCAAGGTCCATTTAAAACCGCCCCCCATTGCCTCGCCATAGCGCGGGCAATTCCTTCGTATGTTTTGCTCCTTTCTTTCCAACGTTCCGGGCTTGGGCCGAGCCTATTTTGTCCGGAATCCGTTTGATTACTCCATCGGTTTTTTCCGTTCACTATTCGCGGCGGGGCGTATTTAGTCCCTACCAAAACCGGAAGGTTTTTTAGCCAAAGGCCCGTTTTTTTGCTCGCGTCGTCCCCGAAATCGTACGGTTGTATGTATTGATCGGCTTTTCGTATGCGGGTGGATATACAACCCACGGGATTTTCGATCGCTATGTAGGGGACCGGCGCCGACATTAACCGCCGCACGAATTTAAGGGCTTTTTCTGTTTTTTCCGCCCGTCCAGGTACTCGTTTATTCCAATGAAGGCCGGAACTACATAAATAAGTGCAGGGCGGGTGGGCGATCATGAGATCCCAACCGTCTGCCATTACCTCTAAAATATCACCCTTGATATGGTAGGGGCTTCCGATATCGCTCCCCTGTAAATCGCAGGAATACGCGGAAAAGCCTAGTTTCCTGAATTCGGACATAACGGCGCCCGACGATTCGCAGCCGATTAAAACCCGCCTCATTAGATCCCCCTCATATTTAGCCAACGCAACCCCGCGCGGGTGATTTTCCACCCCTCGCGGCGGTTACCCTCTACGAAGCCCTTTTTTTGTAGCCGCTCCAATGATGACCGGGGCAAGCGCGCGCGGCGCCCGCTTTGCAAATTTTGCATAATCGTCGTTTGGATCGGCGTTAGTTTTTTCCGCTTCCACGTCATTTACGCGCCCGCATTTTGCCGATCTTTTCGATAGACGCCGCCGCGTCGGGTAGCGCCGCAAGCCCGCGAGTCAACACCACCGCCCGATCTAACATATCGACCAAAAACGCGTGACCCGTGGCGGCGTGTATATCGTCCGGTGGGACGACTCGAAATTCCCCGGCTAACCGTTCGAATTCCCGCGCGAGGGCGTTTATATCGAGCGTATCCGGGTAGCCGTCACCCCGGCAACCCTTCCCGATACGCGCAAAAACGCGCTCTAACGTAATGTTTTGGTGTCGTGTATAGGTCATAGCGCCGCCTGGATGCGTCCGTGGACCACGAAAAAAAGATAAACATAGACCATGATCGCCACACTAATCCCATAGAACCAAACCTTTGCACGGTTCGACATAATGACCCCCTAGCCCCGCCGAAGCGGGGGGAAAATTTTAGCGTCTACCGTAAACGATTAAAGCGCCGGCCTTTTCAAAAAGGGGCAACACCCGGGACGCGAGGGGGTCCAGCGCGCTCATTGTAATCAACCCTACCGGGGGATCTTGATGCCACGCGGCGGCGATAACGCCCGTGAGCAATTTCGGGCCTTTTCCGTGGTCAAGATCTAGAATATAGAACGGTTTTTGTTCCCGGGCTTCAAGGGCTGCAATATACGGGGCTAGAAAAACGCTCAGGTGGAAAGCGTGGGCGGGCGTGCGGGAAAAATGCGCGTCAACCATAACAACCAAACGGTTACCAATCGCCGGGGCGCCCTTCGTGAGGTTTTTGATCCTAGTTTCCTCTTCCGTCGCGGGCGCTTTTTTGCCCGCCTGGATTTTATAGGCGGCAATTTGTGGCGCGTAGTCCGGCGGATGTCCATTGGTTTTATGGTCAAAGACGGGGGCTTTTTTGCCGGTCTTTTTCTCATATGCCGCCCGATCGGCTTCGGCGCCGGTTAGGGGTTCCGGTTCTTCGGTGTAGCCGTTAGCGTCGGGGGATGTGAACCAGCAACCGTCAAGCGTCAAGCCGGAAAACTCAACTAAGCGGTTCCAACGAAGGGTAGTTATTTTCTTCGGGGCGATTTCGCCGGCAAACCACGCGCGGATCGTATCTTCCGCGATCCCGCCGTCGGCGGCTTCCACCTTTTTAGCGAGTTCCGACGCGAGGGCTTTAAGGGTGTCCACGGTGCAACCATTCGATCGTTGCGCCTGAAATTCTGGCGCGGCGGGGGCGGGCGTGGGCGTGGGCGCTTTTTCTACGATAGCTGCCACCGTTTGCCCGGATATCTCTACGCCGGCGGCTTTCAAAACGTCCGGCCAGCTGGTTTCCGCGACCCCCTGACGGATCAAAAAGTCCTTAACGGTTTGGGCGGGGACCGCACCGCCAAAAAGATCAACCATTTCCGCTAATTTTTTGGAGGTTTCGGCTTCCAGGGTGGCAGTCTGATCCTCTTCCGGCGCAACGTCCGGGGGTAAAATGCCGAAGATGTCTTGTATTTTTTTGGTTTTATTGTCCATTTTTTTGATTTCCTTTTTCGGTGCGGTGGCTTCCGCGCTCATATTGTTATCATGACTGGCAATATTATCAAGGGCTTTATTTGTCGCCGCCCGGTTTTGCGGGGAAAAGGGGCATTTCGGGGCGTGATAACATCCCCCATAGTCGCCGCACGCGGAAGGGTTTCCGGCGCACGATCCCCCGTCGGGGTCGGCTTTTTTCGGTGCCATTTCTTCCGCTATTTCCCCCATGTTTTCCCAATTTTTCTCAATAGTCGCCCAGGGCAATTTGCAGCCCACCACCATAGACACCGGAAGCCCCCGCGTACGGTAATAGAGCAATTCCGCGTCTACCGTGGGGGGTTTTTCTTCGTGGTATGCGGCATATGCATAGGTGAGCAATTGGACGTCGGTGTCAAGTTCCGCCCGGGTTTTCGCCCATTTGAAATCAGAGGTGGTTTTATGGTCCCCGACGTATGCCCGATCGGTCCCTAACATATCGATCCGACATAAAATTTTTGAGTTTTCGGATAGTGGAAGGGTGATCGATTTTTCAATTTCAAGGCCGGCGGGGTCTGGTAGGTTGTGAAGACCGCACGCGGCGATCCGCCCCGCTTTCGTGTCGGGGGGTTGTATGCCGTCGGTTTGATATTTTTCTAATATATTGTGCACGTCCGTCCCTAATTTTGCCGACGGTTTAGAGGGGCTTTTATCCTGTAAGGGTCCGTATTCGTACCACCACGATCGCGCGCACCGTTTATATTTTCGGATTTGTGTAATTGATACTCGGATCTGCTCTTTCATTTGTCTCTTCGGGGGTGTTGGGGTTTAAAAGGTTTTCGAATTTTTCGACGTCGCCGATCTGCAATGCCTCGCCGCGTCTTATCACATCCGACAATTCTAACCGATAGCAACGGAGCCGGGAAGCCCCGAAATACCGTCGCACCTGGGCACCGCCGGCGAGGGTTTTTAGGGCGTTGGCTAGCGTCCCCTCGCGTGGTGGTTGATCCCCCATTAGTAGCCCCCATTGGCCCCGAAGAGCGGGGACGTTCACAAAAATATATTTCCCCGCAACCTCTACCCCGGCGATCTCCTTTTCGCGGTCTATGTAGTGGGCGAGCGCGGCGAGGGTTGCGCCTTGAATTCCGCTGTTACCCATTAGATCCCGGTGCCAATCGGCGATCTCGCCCTGGACCAAAAAGCGCGCCCCGGTGGCTACGTTTCTGGTTTGCGCCAAAAATTTCGCGTGTTGGGCTATTGCGCCGGGGCGTCCGTATTCGTCCAACACCCAACCGGCGGTGAAATCCCGCCCCCCCATGTATCCCAGGAAATCGCGTGGGGCGGTGTTGTGTTTCACATGTAGGATCCGCTCCGCGATGGCTAGCAAGTCATCCCGGCCTAAATTTTCAGTCAGTTTGAGCGCGTCCCCGTTGTTTGCGGCGATGATCAAGCGTGGACACCCCCGAAGGGTTGCCGATGGTAGATTTTTTCGACGTAGTTGGCGGGTGCTTTCACCGATTAGGGTGCGAAAACCGCCCGAAAAACCGTCGCCGCCGTCGAAACTTTGGAACATTTCATCCACCAAAACCACGGGGTTTCGCGTCAGGGCGTCGTTAAATTTGCCCGTCGCATCGGCGTAGGACGTGGCGCCGGAACCCCAAAGGGACGCGATGCCCGAGGCAAACAATCCTTTACCAGACGATGGTGGTCCCTCTATGTATAGGGCGCACGTTGGATGATCCAAACGGGCGGAAGTGGCTATCCAATCCAACATTTTTTCGTGATAGGCGCCGGAAAACTCTTTAAGCCACGCCGCGACGTCTTTATTTTCACGCGCGGGGATATCCACGGGGATACAACACCCGTCTATCAACGTCCCCCCGTTTATTTCGGAATGAAAAACGCTTTTTTTCCGGCCCATTTCCACGATTACATCCACCGCTTGCCGCCCGTAGTCGGCTAGATATTCGCTGATCCCCCTGGGTTTGCGTTGGGGGTTTCGGGTTTCCATCCCGGGAATTTTGCACCATTGCTCCAGGGCTTGACATACCGCCGGGGACGTCACCGGCGGGCGGTAGGTCTGCCCTTCGGTGTCTTGAATATAGTAGCTGGAACCGTGGTAGACGATCGGGGGTTGATCGCTCTGGACCCGTTGGGAAATTTCGGCGCGTGCGTTTCGTTTCGCGCGGTCAATATCGACCAAATAACAACACCGATCCCATAGATCCTCTAAGGTAATT
>Ga0255047_10000500_pt1 | contig 32274 bp, 52 predicted proteins | sample JV7_2_1_MG_FD_183640 | JGI IMG/M metagenome (GOLD analysis project Ga0255047, IMG submission 183640) | Seawater microbial communities from Jervis Inlet, British Columbia, Canada - JV7_2_1 | ecosystem: Environmental > Aquatic > Marine > Inlet | place: Canada: British Columbia | collected 2016-10-06
GCTCCCCCTTCTTTCTAATAGTTTTGGCGTTACCCGTACAATGTCAAAAGAGTACTCAGATTATAAAGTTGCTTTAAAGCGTGGTGCGCGTGGTGCTACTACTCTTTTGCCTTTGCCGACTCGGTCACGCAATATCAATTCTATTCCTTTTGATGCGACCACTGAAGGTTCATTTGCAGAGCGTCAATTTTCAATTACTGTCAACAAGCAGAAATCAAATCCATTTATGATTGAAGACGTCGAAAGCGCGGTTTATAGTGCGCCTGGAATTGTCACAAAAAATACTAAGGGGGCTATCAATGAAGTTGCTTCCGCAATTGAGCAAGATAACATCTTATCTATTGCAACGGCTGGCTATAGGTTCTTTGGTGATGTTTCCGTGACTAGTGACCAACTTCAGACAGTTGGAGAAGTTGACGAGGCTGTTAATAGATTTCAGGGTTTTGGCTCTCCCGCAGGTGGTATGGCTTATTTTGTCGTACCTTATGTTGCTTCTTCTCGCATTTTACAAACCGCTTACCAGCAATTCGTAAATAAACGGAATGATGAGCTTTCGCTTAAAGGCGAAATCGGTATGCTCGGCGGTGTTGAAGATACTATGTTTATGAAGAGTTCATTACTCCCTGTTCATACTGCTGGTACGGCTGCAAATGATGCGATTAATACATCAACGGGTTATGATATTGTTTCTGTCACTCCTAATGCTGCTGCATCTGGTGGTCTTGAGGCTGACAACACAAGTGTTGTCGTTCTTGAAAATATGACAGTAGGTACTACTATCGTTGCTGATGATATGATCGACATTGGTGTTTTGAATACGGCTGATCCTTTGAGGTTTTTAACCTTTACTGGTTATGCTTTATCTGAAAGCCATGTGCAAGGTCGCGTGATTACAGGTGGAACTGTTGATGGTAGTGGCGATTTAACTATCACTATTGCGCCAGCTCTTATCTATGATGGTACTGCCACAAATCCTTATCAAAATCTGAATCGGGATATAGTAGCTGGAACTGATACTATGAGAATTGCAAAATCACATAGAGCAGGTTTATTGTACTTTGGTGATTACATGTACTTTATGTCTCCTGATTTACCTGATACTGAACCGTTCCCGAGTTCTTCAATGCGTGATGAACTTTCAGGGTGTACATTACGTGCATACTACGGTACGGCTGGGATTGGTAGTGGTTTGAAACAATTTGTGCATGACTCCTATACTGGCGCGGCAGGTGCTCCAGAAGGCGCAGCTAGATTGTTATTCCCATTAAACTAAACTAGAGGAATGAGGAAAGGGGGAGCCTATTGGTTTCTCCTTTTTTCGACCATATAATATGCAAGTACGTTTATTAATACAGCAAGCATATAGAGATGCACAAATAATCGCCGAAGAAGGTGAAAACGCAAGTGCAACTCAACTCAATAGCGGATTACGATTATTCAATCGACGCGTCAGAAAAATAAGTATTGATGGTTGGGAAATTCCTTTAATTACAGAGGAAACTACTACGCTACCTGCTGGAGTAACTGACCTTGAATTATCAGGATGGTCAAAACTTCTGAAAGCTCAATATTTGCAAGGTGAAGTGAAGCTGCCAATTACTCTTTTAGATTATAATACCTTTCTAGATAATGCTGTTATTACAAATAGTACTGGCATACCATATACAGGTTATCAAAAAAGAACACCGTCCGGAATCACTCTTAAAGTTTTTTTTAATCCGAATGAAGATTATACGATTTTTTTATCTGGTTATAAAAGTCTTGCTGAGGCAACGCTTGAAACTGATTTGTCAGATGTTGAAGGTTTTTTACAAGATTATTTATCTTATCAATTAAGCTATGATTTACAGGTTGATAATCAATTACAACCATCTCCGACTATTTTATTAGAAATAAAGCAGTATGAGGCTAAACTACAACGTTTAAAAGTTATAAGAGTTGATCGGATCCCCAAAAATGTTGGATCAGGTGGTGATAGTTCAATTGCTGCAATTAGTTTAGGGCGTGGCTGGAGAGTATGACTGCTTTCGGAGGCCAACCATTCGAGATAGATTTAACGGCTGGTTATAATCCTGTTCGTTTTCCATCTATCAATAATCAAACTTGCTTTAATCTATTTGATTTTGGAGGCGTTATGCTTCCGACGGCGGGATACACTCAGATTTTATCGTCTCTGGCGTCCAAGGGCGGTGAGTCTAGGGGAATATTTTACAGTGATATTTTAAAAGAATGTGTAGTTGTTTTAGGGTCTGTATTATATTCGATAACTAATACCACTCATAAAGTTTTAGGACAATTAGATAGCATTCAAGGTAAAGTTTATTTTGCTGAAAATGGAGTGACTACACTTCCCAATTCAACTACTGGTGATCCTGGGGGTCAAATTGCGGTATCTGACGGTCAAAATATCTATATATGGGGGCTTGATAATAGTTTCATCAAAGCTATTGATGACCAAGGGAATGCCCTTGAGTGGACGCCAGGAACTTTAGCATTTCAAAGTGATTTCTTTTTTGCTAATGATTTAAATAGTAAAGACATTCATATTAGCGAAATAAATAACGCTCGAACCTGGGATGCCGATGGCATATCTACTATTTCAGAGAATACCGTAACTTGTGCTGCTTTCAAAAGCCTTTTGTATGTTTTTGGAAAAGATAAAACATTTTTATTTTATGGTAATGCTCAAAATGAGTTTTTTCCATATTCTCAAGACACAAGCAGATCGTGGGAATATGGTTGTCTATCTCAAGGATCGTTAGCGTCTTCGTTAGGGGTTATGGCATGGGTTGGCAATAGTCGATATGCTAACCCTGTGATTTTAGCCTCTACAGGCGGCGAACCAGAGGCTATTAGTACGCCTGGCATTGATTCTATTATTGATGCTTTATCTACCCCTCGAGATTGCGAGGGCTTTATATATCAAGAAGACGGACACACATTTTATCAGCTTAATTTTTATACAGATGAATTTTCATTATTATACGATTTTACAACTAAAAAATGGACAAGGTTAACAGATTTTAATATAAATAATGTTCACCCTATTAGACAGACTGCATATTATGAGGACAAGAACGAATTATTGGGAATAACCAGATACGGAGAAAGTGTTGTTAATTTTGGTCTTAATTTTTTCACAAACAATGGTAAAATCGTTCCTAGGACTATTATTACTCAAAACTTTGACCAAAAAGAAAGAAATTATATAATACAAGAACTTGATTTGGCGATTGAACAGGGAGAGAATCAAGAAACATCAAAAATATGTTTATCAATCAGTAAAGATAATGGTAGGACTTTTCCTATTCAACGCGTTTTTGAGCTTGGGAACATTGGGCATAGAAAAGAATTATTAAGATGGCGTAAGTTAGGGGCTGCACGTTGGTGGACTTTTAAATATGATTTCTTTTCAAGCGACCGTTTTGTTATTCTTAATTCTACAGGGTATATACAGAAATGAAGTTTAATACACCGCCTTTTGCTGAAAATATTACCAATATTAAAGGGAAATTTCATAATAGCTGGCAAAACTTCTTTTCTATTATGACTAATCAACTTAATCAGAATCTAAGCGATTTAGGTTATACTTATCCGGCAATTTCTGAAACTACCGCGCAAACACGCGCATCACAGGCTAAACAGCAAATAGTCTATAATAGTGATAATAGTAGGATGGAATTAAACAATGTGGGACAATACTCTGCGATTGCAGTTGTGGCGACTAATACATCGGCTGAAATTGCAGACTTAGCTATAAAGCCAGAGAATTTGGGGCGATTATTTTCCAATTCAGACGATAATAGTTTACAATTTAGTCTGGATGGATCAACAATACGAACAATTGCGAGCACATTATGACAAATCCTTTATATATGGCAGAACCTTCTAGCGATCCTCAAAGTGATTATGAATCGGCTATTGGTTATATGCAACCGTTTTATAATACTGGCATTAATGCTATGGGGAATTATTATGATTCCGTTAATAAACTTATGAAACATCCAGCAGGATTAGAAAACAAAATCATGTTGAGTTATCATATGAGCCCATATGCTCAATATCAAACAAATACTCTCAGTAAACAGATGGGGAACCAAGCTGCATTATCTGGGAATTTAGGAACACCAGATGAGCAAACAGATTTGGCAAGTCAAGAACAAGGAATCGTTAGTAAAGATGAAAATCAATACATCCAAAATGCAATGAAACCTTATGAATGGGGGCTGCAAGGGGATCAATATTTAACTGGTTTAGGTGCTAAGTCAGGAATGGCTATGGGTTCGCAGAAAGATTTAGAGGCTATGCTTGCAGAAAAACAATCGGCTGGCGAAATGGGGTTGTTAGGTGCTGGGATTGGCGGTGCAGCTAAAATAGGGGCGGCGTTAATATAATGGCTACAGGTAATCCTTTAATTGATGGGATGATGGCAGGGGAGCAAATGGGTGGTGATTTAGTCAATGCCCACGCACAGCACCAAATGCTGTTGGATGCTCAAAAGAAAGCGGATCTTATGGCTCAAAATCCTTTAATGGGGATGCCTGGAGTTGCTGGCCAAGAAGGTGCTATACAACATGTAGGGGCTGACAGTCCTGCTGGATTATCAATGCAGCAATCTATTGATAATCAAGCTAAGGCATTGGACGCAACGGCAAAATATAAGAACGCTATGGCTAATTATGTTGGCACTAGGTATATGACGGCAAAGCAAAAAACGCAACAGGACGCGGCTTTAGGCGCCCTAGGATATCCTACAACAATGATTGCAAGTATGAATGATGCTGAAAAAGTTCATGCGTTGCAATCTGGAAAAAATTATGACCCGTCCGTTTCTTCTAGTATTTTAAATCCGAATGCTGCACAACCGCAACCGCAACAAGGTAATCAATTTCAAGATCAATCGTTGAATCAAAATACTTTGAGTAGTTTGTTACAGAATCCACCGCAGACAGGACAACAGGCGCAGCCATCAAATCAAGATAATATTAATAGATTGCATGATATAGCGCAACATCAAGCCTCGCAAAGTGAATCTGCCATGTGGAAATCATCTGTTCCAGCATCGCAAGCCCAAATGTTTGGCCGTTTAACTTCTACGATGACACAGTTGCAAGATGCTATTCCGAATTTAGATGCTGCCTCACAGTATGTTGATCTTAAAGGACTGGGAACCCAAGGCTTTGAAAAGTCACTGTCAAATTTAGGATTAAATCAAAATGATCCGAATTATCAAAAGGCAATGCAATTTAATCAGACTTACGCGATTGTTAAAGATGAGTTAGCAAAAGGGTTAGGATTGCCAGCAGATCAAGAATCAAGACAAGAAATACAAATCGTTATGAATCCTAAACTTGCTAAAAGTCCTGAGCAGTTTAAAACTTCTTTTTTGAATGTTTATAAAATGGTTGAAGATCAACGTCATACTATGGGGCTTTTGCCTTCTGAGCAACAGCACATGAAATTTCCATCTACTGCACAGGTTTCACAACAAATTGGTTTAACTCCATCATCTAATGGGGCTTTAAATCAAGTCGAATCTCCACAAACCAATCAAATGGTTTCTATGCAGTTTCCAGATGGATCTGTTAGGCAAGTTCCATCGGATCAAGTCCAAAAATATTCTCAGTGGGGCAAAGTGATAAATGGCTAATCCTTGGGATAATCTCCCGCTTGCGCCTAATTCTCCTAAACCTTGGGCAAATTTGCCTTTGGCTAAAAACCAGAATGCTGCTCATCCTTCAATTTTAAGCGAGTTAGGAACTGGCCTAGAGAAAACAGGGCAATCAGTTCTTGCTGGCAGTCATGCTGGTTTAAATAAAATGCTTAATCTTGGCGGAACAGAATTTGATAGAAACATATTGTCTTTATTGCCTCAAGAGGCATCTTTAAGGCAACAAGGACAGTTACCTACAGATTTACAAACTGATCAATCGTCAAAAGCTCCTTACCCTATGTTAGCTGATATTTCCGAAGCTATACCGACAATTGCAATGGCGGGTGCGGCGGGTGCGGCTGCTCCAGAAGTTTTAGGGGGATTGATACCGCAAAGCGCGTTAAGCGGATCTCTTTATAGTGCTGCTGATACTGCATCTAAGCCTGGTCAAACACAATCCGATATTGGAAAATCTGCGGTTGAGGGAGCTTTAACAGGGGCTGCTTTTGGTGGTGCTGGTAAAGCATTAGGGGCGGCTATGAAAATTCCCAAGGCTGCTTTGAAGAGAGTTTCAGACGAGATTATTTCAAAAGTTGTTACCCCAATGCAAGAGAAGATATCACAACAAGTTGGAGCAAGATTATCGAAAATCTCATCAAAACCATTAAAAGATGCTTATGAGGCTGCCAAAAAGAAAGCTAGTGATTGGAAGGGAATGGCGCAATCTGCTCCAGAAGAAAAATTTGATAATTCAGAATATTTAACAGAGGCTAACAAAGTCCTAGAAGATGCTCAAAACGAGGAATCACAACGCCCTGCATTGAAAGGTTTAAGTTCTTCAGTACAAGAATTAATTGATCGTGCACCCAAATCTTTCAAAAATGCCATCAAACATAAGCAAGCCATTAATGATCTACCTGATTCTTATGAGCAACCTATTAGCAATTCTAATTCAGCTTTACGCCGTCAATATGCTGGAAGATTAGGACAAGCTTTAGATAATCAGGTCCAAAATAATGCCACAACTTATGAGTCACAGACGTTTGTAAAAAACTGGTTACAAAAGCGAAAAGATTGGGGGAATTTACAGAAATTTTATCAAGCCCCTGGATCGGCTACAGGACGCGCGGATTTTGATCCAACACTTAAGAAAGCTTTAGAGAATGGTGATTTTGATAAATATACATCATCTTTTATTCCAAAGTCAGGCGAAGGGATGGCAAAAGTACAAGCCCTAGGTCGATTAGTTGGAGATCATGAAAAAGCGGGTGGAATGATTAATAAACAAGCGTTGAAAGGTATGTTATCAGAAGATAGCAACGGAAATCTACAAGTTGACCCGCATAAATTAGCAAATTATATGGCTCAATCTAAAAATTCTGACTCTGTGAAACTTTTATTCCCTCATTCTGAAAAAGAAGCTATCGGAAACCTCCATTTTGCAAAAAACATCTCATCTCAATTAAACAAGTCAAAAGGTAAAATTGGTCATTTAGCTACAGATGCTATATTGCGGTATGGCCTTCCTAGTGGAATAGGTTATGAAGAGGGTAAAAAATATGGCTCTCCAAAAATGGGTGCTTTGGCTGGGTTAGCCGTGGGAAAAATTGCGCCTGAATATATTTCAAAAGTATTTCAAAATATTGCAAATAAAGCTATTGAAAGTGGAAGGATAAAAGATCTGCATAATATTGGTTCTCTATTTGACGATATAAATCCTCGCAATCTTTTAGAAAAAAGACTTGGAAACAAGGCTAGATATGTTCCTAAAGCTGGAACTGTAGCGAAATATCCAGCTTTAGGAACTGCTTATGATGCAACATTAAGAACTAAAAGCAATTAAAAATTTAAATCACCTGCTTTTTAAAAATGAATAAATTAAAACAACAATAATAACAAATATACATACTATTATTTCTATTTTGTTTTTTGATAAAAACATGGTTATTGATGTCATATTTTCTTTAGCAATAATAAAGATGGAAAACCCTATAAATATCTGTATTGATGTTTTTAATTGATTCCAAATTGTTTTTTTATAATATTTGAATCCTTTTTTTGCTTTTTTAGGTTCTTTGTAATCGGGCTCTACAATCTTCATTTTATCACCTCTTTTTTCGTTTTTTTTAAATTAATCATTATCTTATGTATTAATGCGCCAATAACCAAACCAACAATAAAAGAAACAACGTATGTGTTTATTTTATATGTTGAGAATATTAATAGTATAAATAAAAATAATATAAACAGAATTGACGCAAAATAAATAATTGTGGAATTTTTCATATATAACCTTTCTTTTGGAGAAAAAATATAATCTAACGCTACATAGGTTGGCATGTCAACATAATAATTCCGATTAATTTAATAGCTGTCTAAATAGACAATAAATATATTGAATGATGACCATATAGTGATATAATCTGGAATTATGGCAATTGTAGATACACAGTTAATAATTTCACCAGTCATTCGACAGTATTTTACTGATCCGTTGACTCTTCTTCCTGTCGTTGGTTATGTTAATTTTTTTCAGTTAGATAAAATTACACCTAAGAATGTATATCAACAGACTGGCGATATTGATAATACTTTTGAGGTTGCCGCAAATCCGGTGGTGCTTGATGCTGCTGGCGCAATTCCTTTCGTTTTATATCTTTATCCTTTTGATGAAGCTGATGCCACAATAGAAGAATTATATTATGTTGAAGTTAGGCGCACAGCAGATGACAGTCTAGTATTTGCCTTAGATGATTTTCCGCAGAACTTTGATCAAAGTGGTGGTGGAACTACAGAAACAGATATTACCAATTTATGCCCATCCTATGGTTTTGACCTTCCTGTTTTCTTCAATTTTTATACTGAAGACAATGAAATGGCGGTCCCAGCCGCGGCAGATTTTTCTACGAATACACAAGATGGAGTGATCCCCGCGTCAGGATGGATATGGCAAGCTACAGATTTTACAGCTACCGAGTTTTATTATGAATTTACTGAAATCCCTTTTGGAACTTTAGATGGCAACCCATTATATAAATTAAATTTTAAAGCCGTTAATAGTGGTGTGGCTCAGGTCTATAATTACTTTGGCTTTGTAGTCTCTACAGGTATAGAGTTGATAGGGAAAACAATTACTTATCAGTTTTTTGCTCAAGACGCAAGCACTATCCCTGTTACTTCTTTGAATGTTGGAATTGTAGTTGACGAAGGTACATTTATTAATGTTGGATCTATCACGCTAGATAACAGTCTTAGTTTAAGAACGTTAACTTTTACAATGCCTGATATTTCTGCGAGTTTTACAGATGATAATCAATATGCTTATTTATGTATAGATCTGCCATTAAATCAAGATTATTCTATAGATTTCACAGGTCAATATTGTTATATAGGATCTGATGAAACAATTGCTAGATTGCCAGGGAATAAGGGGTTAACACAATCTCAGCAGTTTTTTGCGAATAACAATGGAAATATTGTAACCCCGGATCAAGATTATTTAGAAAGTGCCCAACCTTTAACTTTCAAGAAAGGGAAATTAAATTATCTTGATCGGGTTGGACATATTTTTCCTACTTCTAAAACTCAAAATTTAATTAATAGGAGTGCAGTTCCTATTAGTGCTGAAACTTTTTTGCGCGGACAAGTAATTGGCGATACTCTTATGGATCGATATATTGATGATGCTGTAACGAAAAGTATAGCGCAATTTGCATCTGATACTTTTATAATTAGTAGTCCTGTGGCATCTGCTTTTGATGTTGAAACCACAAATAAAGTTGCATCCTATACTCCTTGGATTTCAAGCACTCCTAATATTACTATATTTGATAATGGTGGAACTGCCGATCATGGGCTTACATCGGTTATAAATGGAGGAGATCCAAGCCAAGTAGATATTACATTTTCAGCAAATTATTTAGCTAACATTGAATCTTTTATGTTCCAATTTAGTGGGCCGATACCGCCGAATGATATTGATAACGCCCAATCAAGAGTTGTTAATAATATGATAGGAACCTATTCACTAGGGCCTTCTATTGTTGAACCTGATTTCAATATAAATTCAAATTGTACTATTACTAATGTTGCGCCTGGATCTGCCGGAACTCCAGGAGAATGTACCATACTTTTTGGCGCGGGATTTACCACCAATACTATTAAAACTGCGGTGCAACCGGCTGGATATTTAGAGTCTGGAGGTACTGCTTATATAAATTATTTTGCTTATCTGGATTTTGCTACAGCAAGTCAATCTCCGTCTTTAATGACAGATCCACCGCCTTTTGCAATTCAATTCCATGTGGATAGTGATGGGGTTGATTTACAGGGAGTTACAAATCCTGTTTTAACAGTAAATCTTGATAGTAGCCAGCTATCAGATTCCACTTATATTGCTTCTCAGCTTAACACAGCAATAAATAATGTGGGGAATTATACTATAACAGTAAATGCTTTGCCTTCAAACGGAGACACCATTCAAGCATCGACGACTAATACATCTTTTGTTTTTGTTTTTCATGATACAGCACAAGCAAAGCCAACAAATCCTTTCCCAAGTTTACACCCAATTTTTATAGAATTTACATCATCAACCACAACTGATGATTTGGCTACGACTATTTCAACAAGTTTTCAAGATGACATAAAAGGTATTCCTTCACTTTCTGACTTTGTGGATTCAAGCGGAACAGGTTTGCCTGGTTTGCCATCAACATTAGCATATTATATGTATATTTAGAGGTTAAAAATGAAACCATTAGAAGTATTAGTATCAAAAAATAATAGGCAAATCAATGCTATTGAATTTAATGATGCTACTGAAAGTTTTACTGTGAGTTTATTAGCCAATACGGAATTTACTTTAGCTGTTCCTGCGGGGTCAAAAAAGGTGCGTTTTGCCATTCCAATCGCTTCGACCGTATGGGTTGGCACGAGCCCCGGGATTACCTTTCCGGCTGGCGGGACGTCAGTCAATCAAGATGCGGAGCCTAACCCGGGGGTTAGAGTTATTAGGCCAGGAATTGATACTAATTTATACCTTAAATCTGATGTGGCGATTATTTTTGCTGTTTTCTTTTATTTGGAATAATTATGTTTAATAATTTCTCATTTAATGTTGATTTATTTAATGTTGCTACTTTTAATCCTCAAGGTGGTGGGAGTGGCCCGATTACGGGAGTAGTCGAAATTATAGATAATGACGGCGCTTTTATTTTAGATAACGATGGCGTCCAGATAATTGACAATGTATAGGTAAAAAAATGGCAACTAGATTTTTGAAAGATATTACTTTTATTCAAAATTCCACTGCAAATGGTGGGATTGCAGGAATAGAGGGGAATAGTCAAAACATTCCTAATCAAAATATTAATAGTGTAACTTTAAGAGATGACTTGACTGCAAATGATTTTCTTAATGGAACTGGGAGCTATACAACCGTCGCAGGTGGCGGCGATGTTAGCAGTAATACTGGCACATCTGTTGTTAATACAGTCGCAAAAGCAGTTGATACCTCTGGAAAATTAATTGGTTATGATGCTGAGGCTATCTTTGGTAATACTGGTCTAACTTTAGAAGGTTCTGTAACAAACCCTAATAAATCTATCGTCGTTAGTGATAATTCAGAATCTCAAGTTTATGCCTTAGAATATAATTTTGACGGATCTATATCAGACTCTAATTTTACTGGAATACTTGTCCATAGTAATTTTATGACCGGATCAGATTTAGCAGAAATTAGGTTTGAATATACTAGTTTGGGATGCTGCGGTATAGGTTTTTACACTAGGGTAGACGCAACCCCTTTAACTACAAAAAGACATTTTATACAATATAATGGTGAATTTCAGATGTCTGGTGGCTTGGCTTACAAAGGAGTAATAAGCATTAATGCTAATTACTCCTTATTAGCTAGTGTAACAGATAGCGATTATGGCGTATTTTTTGTAAATTTAACTGCCAACAGAACTTGTAATTTACCGCAATTAAGTGGCGATGGCTTAATTGGTGGTGACGAATTTGAAATACAAGGTGATGGGTCTCTGTCTGGAACTGCATCTATTATTATATCCCCGAACGGAACTGATACAATTGAAGGCGTCAACGCTGATATCACATTAAAGGCCCCTTGGGATGGTTTAACGTTAAAAGTTTCAGCAGATAAATCGACTTGGATTGTACAAACTAAACTACGAAACACCTCTACATCACCTACAGATAACAATTTTACTACAATAGATGGAAAACACGGGATAAAAGACTCTGGTTACAATGCAAACAATTTTGCTACCCCTTATTATACAGCTAGAAATAATACTACTAATAATTATGATAATTCTACATATGGTACAATTCCAGGCTCAGAAGGTGATATACAATGGGAAGGTGGAAACAAACAGTTTAGATTAAACATGTCATCTTATTTTTCAACCAACCCAAATGCCACAGAGTTCTTTTGCACTGTAAATACAATAATTAGAACGGCGTCGGGGGGGGCTAGAGATTTTGAGGATTCATTTACTTTTCAAAAAGTAGATGGTAATCAACAATATTTTAATAGCGCCGATACTACAGCACCTTTAAATTCTTTTTTTCAGATATTAGCAGATGGTGATTATTGGAAAATTGAAGTGATATCAAAGATGCCAGATAATGGAATTGATCCAGAAAGTGCATTTAAAGAAATTTCTCATGTGAGAGGAGTTAGATCTAATAATTCTGCTATCAGTGGTGGAAGCGATGTTTTAGAGGTCTATTATGATTATAAACGAATTAGTTAGAGATTATTAAATATGAGTATTTTAACTTATAGTGGAGCAGTTCCAAGCGCTGTTTCTGGAACATTTCAAACAGATGGCGAGAGTTATATTGCGGTTGATACAAGCACGATTGTTACAACTGTTACGCTCAGTTCAAAAGATATTGCAGACAAATCAAGGCGGTTTGTCATCGGTGATATATCCGGAAATGCCGCGACAAATAATATTACTGTTAATACAGAAGGAGCGCAGACAATTAATGGTCAATCTAGCATTGTCATTGACCAAAATAATGGCTCAGTTGAATTATATAATTATGAAGGTGATTTATATTTGTTAGAAAGCGGTGGGGTATCATTAAACACTCAAGCGGGGTGGGATGAAGTTTTAACTGCATCTACGCAAACACAGCAAGAAGTAAGCGTTATCGATACGCCTATAACAATTAGTTTCTCAACTTCTTTAGTTACGGAATCAGATTTAACCTTAGATTCATCAGGTAATTTTACTATTACAAACGGCGGTCTTTATGAATTTTTTCCTTTTCTTGCAACGAGTAAAAAAATCAACGGTACAACAGCATTAAGATATTATATCGAATTAAAAATTAACGGTACAACCGAAAATATATGGAGATATGAACTTGCTCAACAAATTGATTCATCTGAAGCTTTTCCACATATTGCACCATTTAAAATAGTATTACAAAATTCAGATATAGTTACATTTACTTTAGTTCAAACAACAGGTGATCCAACTACCATCCCCATTATCTTACGTCCTCAAGATGACACTCCGACAGTAACAGCATCTCCCTCAGCATCTATAAGAGTCTGGAAACAATCTCCTGTAAATGCTTTGCCGCCAGAATTTGTACAAGATTATACTTCTACAACTCTTGTGCAAGTTCCTAGTATAGATAATACTTATCAACAAGTTAATTTTGGGGCGGATAAGGGAACATCTAGTGATGCGGTTTCATTAACCTCCAATAGATGGACTTTTCATCAATCTGGCATATATAACGTTAGAGTGCAAGGGGTTATTGCTCGCGATCAATCAACGGGAACAGAGAACTTAATATTGAAACCTGTAACCAGTGACGGGGTTATTTTTACAAACTTAACAACGCCTTTTATTTCTACACTAGAAAACAATACTGATCGTGAAATGTATACATTCACGATAACAAAATATTTTTCTATAAATGATACTCTCGAATTTCAATATTTAATAGATAATGTCACAGGGGATGCGGATATCGGATTATACCAAGTAGACCCGGCAATTACTGGTGCCGGAACAATACCTTCTGCTTATTGCAGAATAGAAAAACTTCAACTTCAATAAAATAAAGAGATAAAATTATGACAATACCAATCAATGAATTTGCAGAAATACTAGAAAGTGTATGCTATAAAAATACTACACTGTGCCAACTAAAAGATGGCGATATTCATATCGGCGATATTATCTGGGATAACACACAACGAACAATATCTTTTAAATGTATCATGCCATGCGTAGTAACTTTCGCTGGAGAGGTTGTTGTTAATAACTCGGTAACATATTATGATGGCGATAGAAATGTTTCATCCGGTGAAGTACTTGGCTTGAATGGGAATATGCCTTTTTTGAATACTAAAGATTATGACTCTTTGAAAAATGCAACATTTTGGTATTCTGATACAAAAGGAATAACATTAGATTCAATATGCTTTAGATTGCCTAAAAACAAAACACAAGTAATGATTAAAGCTGACGATATCGCTGTTAGGGGATAAATTAAAGTTGTCGAACTTTAGTAATGGTTCTTTTGCTTTTTCGGTAAGCCCTAAAACGATTAAACATATTCTTAAACGGGCGAAAAGCTAGGAGCATAACGAAGGCCATCCAGAAAGCACGTTCTATCCATGATACGTCATCTACAGTGTTATGTATGCTAACTGACTCAGGCTGGTTGATTTCCGTAGAATCACGGCTTATACGCCCTTCGTTGCCGTCTGAGCTTTGATTACTTCCCACTGTAGTAGTTGCTACCTTATCGCCGATTTGACCATCTAATGAAACCCCTTTCCCAAGTGGTAACATCCCTAGCAATGCGCTGCAACCTGAAAGAGTGAGCAAAAGTGTTGAGCTAATAAGTAGGGATTTAAACATTTATTTGTCCTTTTTTTCAGGGAGGAGCGTTTTATTTTCTTCGTTTGTTAAGTCGTGCTGGTTTACTTCATATAGCAACTCCTCTACATCCTTTAGCCTTCCAGAGATATCGCCGATTTGCCCCTCGTCTTTAGTATTATATTGCTGCTGAATATGATATTCGTCGTCTTTTCTCTGAATGTATGCAACCCAATCTTCACGCTTAACCGTCGATCTCATCTGAACTTGTAAATTGTCAGACTTGATCTCGTTCCTCATAACAATAGGGGTTATTTCATTGATTTTGGACAGATTAGAATTGCTTAACTCATCCATTTTGGCGAAAAAATCTATCCCCCATCCGGACACAATAATAAAAGCAAACCCTATAAATCCGAAAAGCCCTTCTTTTTTATGGGAAGCGGTAAAAGTTTTTAGAAATTTTAAAACGTATACAAACATATGCCTGGCGGCACCTATCTAGTAAAAATAGAATTTTATCATCCATTGATTGTTTTATCAAATTTGCTTGTATTTCTTAGGTTTTTATAATTAGTGCATATTCCAGTTATTAATGAAAAACTTGCCTTGTTTGATAGCGGTATCTAGAGAAATCTTCATTGCCATCTCTCTAGCCACTGGTTCAGTTTTAGCTTGTAATCTGCATTCGCTTTCTGATTCAAGTATTCTATGTAAAAAATCACCTTTTTTTGATTTCTTAAGTCCAAAATCTAAATTTTCATCATATTTATCATGTAGTTGTCTAAGAATAAATGAAATATATTCACATATTTCATCAAGCTCTTCTTTGGTTATCTTAATATTTTCAACTGTCATTTTCATCCTCCCAAAATCCTTCACTTTTAAAAGTATCATATAGATATTTAAAAAATATCTTGTCATTCCCGTATGATTTATCCGCTAAATTCTTAATGTCTCTTTCATAAGGATTTGTAGCTAGAAATAATTCAACTAGCATCTCATATGCTTCTGAACTATGAATGTATGAGCAATTAGTTTTTAACTTTATCATTCAAATCGCCTGCTTTTAATATCTTAAAAAAATCATCTGATGACATGGTAACTCTCCAAGGTTGATGTGATCTCTTATGAGCAACTAATGGCATTTTCCCTTTTGCATCTTTTTTTGCTTGAGAAAAAGCAAGTTCTAGATTTAATTTTTCAACGAACTTAACTTCAAAATGAATAGATTCTAACGATTCGCATGCCACATCTGGGGTTCCCTTTGGGCTATTACCACAGAATTGAGATGTTCTGTAAGCATCATCATAGCCATGTTTTATAAGAACGTCTCGCCACATGCGCTCTCCTCTGCCCCCTTTTTTATTACTGTTTATGCGCTTTTTCATCTATTAAAACTTAAAAATATTATTAATAACTTCTTTTTCATACTTCTTTATCCTTTCTTGGATGTCAGATGATGTGCTTTTAGCCTGATTTTTTCTTACTGCATCAAGATACTCTGACACCATGATTTTATGTGATTCGTTTGTATTTAACATAATTATATCCTCTAAAAAACTGTTATAAATCTAATTTAACCTACTAATGTCTCAATACGGGTTAATATTGTTCTATCAAAATCATAATAATCAAGATCACCCCACAGCCCTGAACAATCACCACTCAGCTCTGAACAATCACCCCTCAGCCCTGAACAATTACCCGTCAGCTATGAACAATTACCACTCAGCTCTGAACAAATACCCGTCAGCTCTGAACAATCACCACTCAGCTCTGAACAATCACCCCTCATTAAAGGGTTTTTCCCATCTATTCTTTTGCCATCCTTATTAAAATGGAATAGATTTGTTATGTGTTTTAACATTTAAGCACCTCCTATAATAAATTCAAAATCCCAAAATTTTATTTAGTTTCATTTCATACTTCTCCAATCTTCTTTGGACTTCTTTATTGGTTTGATTGCCACAAGATGTTCCGACTGATTCTCCTTCAAAATAAGCTTCAATAATTAAATTAAATATTTTTTGAGCTTCTGTCATTGCAACCTCTTTCATAAATTAATTAAAAAGAGGGGGTCTAGCCACTTCTATTGACTATCCCCCTTTCTAGTTATATACTGCTATTATTATATAGCTTTATTAAAAACTTTTTATTTTTTTACCCTCCTTTATTATTTCTATCTGGAAAGTTGGCCCTATTTCTATGGCAAGGTCTACTTTCCTGTTTTGGGCTTCTGTATATCTTATTTTGCCCACTTTTATTATTATTTCGTCATCCTTTGACTTTATTATTATTGTTTCCCCTTCTTTTCGAGTAGTTCTGACTGTTCTTGTCATAACTAACCCTCCTCTGTTACGCCGTCATTCAGAGTTATTATTATTGTTATAATTCTGTAACATTATTATTGTTTTGTGTTGTTTCTTCTAATGGTATAGTTTTTGTTATCTCTTTATTTTTTTCTAATTCAATTCTTTTTACGGCTTCCTTATATGATTTATCTATAGTTTTTTGTTGCGCTTCGCTGAGAAAATATTTTCCTTCTGTTATTTCCATCGCATTATAATACTTGTCAAGTTGACTATTTGATAAAAAATATAAAAGATGATTAAATTTTTGTGACGGTATTGGCTTATAAACATCTTTTTCAGGATCATCTCCCGTTTCAATCATAAAAGTTTTCAATAAAATATATTTCTGTGCGCCTGTTATCGCTTTATATACTCCTTTATCATCCGAATCAGATCCTTCGCCATATCCTATGGTTGAAAAATGTTCGCCGCTTTCAACATCTGTGAAGGTCATTAAAACTTTAACGGACACTAAAAAAGCTTGTTTACCTCCTCTTGTTGTATAAGTTTTGCTTTCTTTCTCAAGAACTGTCGGTGTAATAAGCACCCTATGTTGTATCATAGCCTTTCTTATTGCTGATACAATATCGCTCTCTGTAGCATATTTATATTTCTGAAAAGAATTATTGCCATTCTTTGCTACATATCCAACTTCTGAAATAATATCAAGAATTTTATTTGATATTTTTAAGGTTGAATTTAAAGGTATGTATTCATCGACAGATGAGTTTACTATAGGCGTAACATAATTACCCATCATATTTTCTACTTGACCTGAATTTCTCAACAAATTTTCTGCTTTTGATATATTCATAATTAAATCCCCTTAGCAATAACAAAACGTTGATAGGATGATGAGCTAACATATTTACTATATATTTCTGGATTTTCATCCCTAAGTTTTTTTGAATCAAAGTTTTCTCGAGAATACATTCTGTTTGAAAATAATAGATCATGCCCTTCAGGACTAACAACGTTTTCTGCTGTATATTTTAATTTCAATTGATTTTTTAAGTCTTCTTTATCAGCGTTTACTTGCTTAATCTGCAAGTCCAACTCTTTCAATTTATCTAGCAAACATTGATCTGATTCATCAAAATCTTGTACGCTTTCAAATTCTGGAGGCATGTTTTTTTTCACAACATCATCATTCCAAAAGCTTAAAAGCTTCGGCAAAACTTCCTTTTCATACCATGGTAAATATTTATTTAAAAATGCAAACTGGCTGATAACATAAGTACGGGAATCAACTATTTCATAGTCCAAACCATCCCACTCTAAAAATCTAACTGGCAAAAGTAGAGAAACAGGAACATTATATTTTTTATATAAAACATACATATAATGTATTTGCTGATATTTTATGTCGTCAGGAACGTTGAACGCATAAATGTCAGAACCCCATTTCCCCTGTTGTTTTATTGATGTTGTTTTAGCGTCTATATTTGTTATGAGTTTAAGATCATTGTTTTCATTTTCGTGGAATGCCGTCCGATCCAGATTCCCACGCAACCAATTTAATTCCGGATGTTTAATCTGTAATTTTTTTTCTATTCTATAATCACAGTCTTCAGGTGGTAAACATTCCCTAACACAATCATCTAATATCGTTTCTTCTAATCTATTTCCAGCGTCTTTATATTTAGACGGAAAATTATCTTCTTTTTCATACCCATATACTAATCTATTATAAACATCGACCTTTGTTTTATAATTGCTTTTCCCGAGTATTGCGGCTACATCTGTTCCACATATTCCCTCTTTACGAAAAGCATGAAAACACATTTCTTCAAATTCACTCATAACACACCTCATATAATTAATTAAATTGAAAATAACTATCTGTTATTTTAATAAAAATCATAGTTTTTATGATCTATTGTTCCTTTATGATTCTAGTATACTTTATTATTGTGTCGTGTCAAGCGTTTTTTAAAAGAAATGTTAATTATTTTTTAAAAAGGTATATCATCATCGAAAGGAACATCATCTGTGTTTGCTTGAAAATCTTGTGATGCTTGCTTTTGAGTCTGTTTTATTGGTGGTGGTGTATAAGATTTAACTTCATCTTTTTTAGAATCAAGCATTTTAACCTCATTGGCTATGATTTCAGTCATATAACACTTTTTTCCGTCTTTATCCTCCCAATCACGTGTTTGCAATTTACCTTCGAGATATATTTTAGATCCCTTCTTTAAATAATTAGCGCATATATCGGCTATTTTCCTGAATGCAACTATTTTATGCCATTCGGATTTCGATTGACGCTCTCCAGTGTTTTTATCTTTCCATCTTTCAGTTGTAGCAATGCTGAAGTTAACAATTGCATCACCATTGGGCAAATGCTTTGTTTCCGGGTCTTTTCCTAGATTCCCTACTAATATTACTTTGTTTACTGTCATGTGTTATTCCTCTTCTATGATTGTTTGCTGACTAAAAAACTTTGGAAATTTTTCTTTCAATAATGCTAGGTGATCCTTTGGTATTTTAGGATCTTCTAAATAATGACGTACTCGACTGGACGAAACTCCAACTATATTTGATATATGATGGCTTGTTAGCTCATATTCAGACATTAATTTTTTAACAATAATTCTGGAATGTATGTCTTTTCTTGACTTCATTTCCTTGCACCGATATTTATCCTCTTTGATTTTTTTATATTCTTTCTCTTTTTGCTCTTTTTTTAACTCTTTATTTGCCTCTCTCTCTTGTTTTTGCTCATAATTATATTTTATAATTTCATCTTCTGTCATTATAGACTTAGCTAAGCTTTTCATTTTTATTTCTGTTTGGTTCATTTTATCCTCTAAATATAGTAATATACTATATAGTATTATGGATATATTTTGACATGTCAATATATTTTTATTATTAATAATTTGACAAGATTAAAATAATGGTTTACTCTATATGTAGAATCGGATTTTAAGGATTTAATTTTATGAATAATTGCGGACATCTAATAGATAGCCCTATCTTATATACAGAAATGATGGATAATCGTCCGGATGTTCTAAAGATTGCTGTAGATAAATGTCGTCAATTTTACTTCAAACATAAAACCTACTTAACAGACTTAAATACTCTAAATCCATCTGGCAGACAAAAGAAGTCTGAACGACGAGAAGCTATCAGCGCTGTAATGCAAGTTCTTATTTCATACACAGATCTATGTAGTTTTATGGTTGGAACCCCAACAAAAATGGGGGGGTTTTATTCTTTACGATCTGAATTTATCGCTAGTAAGTTGGATATTGGAATAAAAAGAGTAAATAGAGCGTTAAAAGATCTAGTCGACGCTGGTTATATTTCAACTAAAACTAAATATGTCGGCGTTAAAGAGAAAGGAATATTCGGCATTAGACAAATAATGATGAAATATCACACTCTATATTCATTGGGTATTTCAGCAAAAATGATGAAAACAGCGCATTATTTTAAGATAAACTCTCTGAGAAAGAAGGAAAAAGAAGCCAGAAAGAAAAGACAAGAATTTAATAAGCAGTCGGAAACGGCAAGAAATGAATGGGATAAACCTGGCCATTTCACACAGAAAGAAGAATTAATTGCATCTGATAATGTCAGAGGATTAAGACATATTTTAAACGGTGCAATAAAAAAGAATGGTTCTGGTCGTTCGTCTCTCGCGCGTGTTACCTCACAGCAACACTCAAGCGCGCAATCCTCAATCCACTTAGAGCGTCCAGAGCCTGTTAACAAGCCAAACCTTTCCAAACCATCCCCATTAGCAAATATGAGCCAAGAACAGAAAAGGCAGTTTGCAGGTAATATGCTAGATTTAATAGAAAAAGGCTTCACAGAAGAAGAAGCCATTAAGAAATTAAGCCCGTAAAGCCACTTTAAATACCATAACAAGGGGTTAGTGCGTCTAACGACTTAAAACTCTCTTAAAACACCATTAAACACCCCTTAAATCAAAGAAATAATCAATATTAAATCTTATATAATCTTAGTATTAATGGAGCTAAATAGTTATGTGTCTTATCCACAAGTAGTTAAGTGTCCATACTACTCTAATCTTTTTATATATCTACTTATATAGAATTATCTACGAAAGATAATGTCTTTGTAAGACAAATTTCAGTGGGTTTAAGTTTCATTTGTTTTTTTTAGATAAAAAAGGTTTTAAAAAACTTGCTAAATAAGGTGAATCTATAATAAGATGTGACGGACTTTGTTTTGTCACAGCCCATTTAATTCTTGCCAAGCAAGTTGTTTAATGGCAAAGACAACCCCACTGCTGAAACAGCGGGGTCGTAATATCTTATCTATCCACGACAGAAAAAGATGACCTATCGTTCCGCGTTAGTGTTTTAAGCCCTGATATCTATTGTTCCTTGATGGATATTAGGCAACTCCTTATCTAATTCTCATAAATATTAATATAATACTTGACACGACAATATATAGCGGTATGATTGGGGTATGTTAAATTTGTGAGGTAAAAAAATGATAATTGATACAGATAAGATATCAACTTGTTCTAATTGTAATAATAGAGACAATTTAAAGTTTGATTATGATTATGGTAGATATGCTATATATACCAATCGTGGTCTTATAATCTGGTGTGACTGCCTTCCAATCTCGAGGGGTGGAGAATACTCTTTAACTGTAAATGAATGGAATAGCCGGAACAGAACACACCATTTTGATAAAAACGGGACACTTCATATAGAAAAAATAGGATATTATCAGATAAGTGGTTCTGAAATTAAATTTTTAGGGGGAGATGAAAATGATAATTGATAACGAGAAAATTAACCCTCGTGTGTCCTTCCCATGCTTTTGCGTTATGTGGCTGACTTGTTGAGCGGGGGTGAGTGATGAAAACTGACATAAAACCAAAAGTTGAGGATATTTTTTCCTTGTCTTCTTTAGAGGATTTGCCACAAGATATGTGGGGAGATATTAAGAGTGGTCATATTCGCGCAAGTAAGGAAGTTTTAAACTTACTTTCTCTTTTTGATCTTAAAAAATCCATTAATACAGATGAAATGATGGTTGGATTATTCAGAAAATTTAACCTTAAAAAGGATAGAAAGTGGTTTATTGAAACAATAAATAGATTGAAAAAGAAAAATCTAGTTAAAAAAAGCAAAAATAAAGGCTTTTTTGAAAAGGTGGAGAAACAGTTATGAACCTATTAGAATTTGATAATCATGATCCTATTTGGAACGAATCAGAACGTGCCTTGATATATGAAAACGGTCGGCAGAAAGGTTTACAAGAAGGCAGGACATTGTGTTTCCAGAAGATTATGATAACTAGAGTTTCAAGTTATAACGAAGGGATAAAGCAGGGGGCAAAAGCATTGGCTAAGGAACTAGAAGATCAAGCTATTATATATATTAGCCCTGATTTAAGAACAGATCTAATTAACGCTATAGAAAGACAATTTAGAAATAGTATTGTGGGTGAGTGATGATAGTTATACATAATATTGTGGGTATTTTAATCTATTTGATTATTGTTATTTTATTTTTTTCAGCAAATTATATTTTTTTTGAGGCTTTAAAGGTCTTTTATATGATTGGGGATGGGTTTATTTTTAAAATATTTTTATTTGCTTTTTGGGTTATTTTTAATATGCTGATGATCTTATTTTTTATACAACAAATTATGACTTACTTTAAATGAAGGGGGAAGGAATAAAGATGAAGATTGAATTTTTAGAATGTTGTGATATCCCTAAAATTATTATATGCACTTTTGAAAAGGATATTTCAGATGTGGCGAATGATAACGATACAATCGGCCTGGAATGCAAGCAATGTGGGACATTTCTAGAAACTTGGCCTGAGGTTGAATTACATAAGCTGTCAGCCCTTTGGAATAAAAAAGTATTAGCTAAACGAAGTGAGGAAAATAAATCATGAACAATGACTTTAACAACCAGATCGATAGTATGATAAAAAGCGCAAGAAATGCGGGGTTTAATACTGCGATATTAGAGGTTATAAAAATATTAGATTCAGGGGCCGAAATATTTGATAAAGGCAAACTGATGGATAGAGTATCAGCTTTGCTCAAGGATTATGATGACAACCTTACTGCTAACAATTAACAATAAAAGAATCGGTATTAAACTGAACAAAGCGCAAGCGCATAAACTCGCGTGTAAAATAGTATTTGAGGATGGTTTTTTAAATAAACTTAAAGAGGTGATGAAATGAGTGATGAAGTTGAGGGAGTCTTAAATTTAGGATCAAGCTATACGATGATACCTAAAACCTTTAGCTGCTGCGGCGAAGTTGAACTAAAGATAGGATATGTCTTAGATAAAAAAGATGATATCGGAATATCTATTTTTCTTATATGCCCTGAGTGTAGAAAAACTATGAATATTATTGATAATCTAAATCAATTTCATTATTTAGACGGATACAAATACCCTAAAGATTTTGAACCTAGAAAAGACGGAGAAATGATTACTTATAATATGCGATATTTACAAAGGAGATGGGAAAATGAATGCGACATGCGGATGTAAACTTAACCCTAAAACAGAAATTGATGTTTATACAAAAATTAATCTGAGGTTTGAGACTAAACGATTTTTGTGGTGGAAAGATACTTTCTATTATAAAGAGATTAAATACTATTGTCGGCTTTGCGATGAATTGGTTTGGAAAGAAACTGATTATAGAAATATTAAAGATTAATGTGAAATCAATAAAAGAAATAAAATGAGGAGAAATCAAAATGATTAATATAGAATATAAATTAGAAACATGTCGTTTTTGCAGAGAACGATATAAAGATAAGCCTTATTTCAGTTTAAAACCTGCGGTAACTATGGAATATAATATGAGAGGGCAAGAAGAGGAAACAATAGCTATTTTCTGTAAAAGGCACCCTTATAATTATATTAGTGAAATGGGGTTTCAAGTCGGGGAACAAACTTTAGAATGGGGCGTTAAAGAATGGAACGTAAGAAATCAAATAAATCTCAACAAGGATGAATCAAAGAAAATGTGGGATGAGTCTATTAAGAAAGAAAATTAGGAGAAATTAAAATGATTGTTCTAGATTATAAATTAAATACATGTAAAATATGTCGTGAAAAGCATATCGATAAACCTAGCTTTAGTTTAAAACCTGCGGTTATTATTGAATATAATACGATGGGGTTAGAGGAGGAAAGGCTTTCAATTTTTTGCAAAAGACATCCGTCTAATTTTGTTAGTGACATGGGATATCGGATTACTGATATTTCTGGGGCAGTTGAAGAGTGGAATGGAAAAAATTGAATTATAGAAATATTAAGGAGTAATGATGAAATCAAAATCAATAAAAGAAATATCGGAATGTTGTGAACAATTACCATATTTAACATATGAACGAGATGCTCTCATCTTAAAATGTTTTAAATGTGATAGGGCCGTTTGTTTAATGAAAAACTTCTCTAATGCAATGAAATCAGATTGCAGTGGGTTTGTTCAGGAAGATTTGGGCATCCCATTAAATAAAATTATAGAAGTATGGAATTATAGAATGTCATTAGATTTAGAGCTTGGACTTTCATGTTACATGATTAATGAACATACAGGTGAACTAGAAAGCACGGGCGCAACAACAAAATTGTTATAAACATTAGCGCGGGAAAGGTATGTTATTTTAAGGAGTTAAATGAAACTACAATCACTAAGACTTAAAACAGCTAGAGATCTCAAAGGATGGACGCTAAGAGAAGCTGCTTTTAATCTGAAAATGGATCATTCGGAATTGGGTCTATTAGAAGCTAATATGAGAAAGATTCAATCTAAAGAAATTGACCAAATATCAAAGGTTTATGATATTCCTAGAAATTGGTTTTGAATCTTTATTTCAAGATCTTCAATATTTTTGATAAGGCTGGATATTAATCTACATCCCAAGAATGTAGCATATTTAGAAGATTTTGAATAATACATTGACTCGTATAAATTCTGAGGGAATTGTATTATTCCATTAATGCTGAAATTTTTGATAATAATAGGGGTATAATAATCGTTTGATCTTTTTATACCTAAATGAAATCTAAAACCTCTAAATTCTATTCCTTTTACATATTGATAATCTCCAGAGCAATTTGGACATAAAGGAATCATCGGTAAAATGAATTTATTGTGCTTTTTACACTCTATACAATATTTCATATTGATAAATGATCTAGTATATTAGCCCTTTTATGAAAAGGGGGGTTGTTATTATTTATGTCTAAATAATGCAGTGTATTTACAATAGCGTTAAAAATATCATAATTATTTAATTTAACATTTATTGTGTTTCCTCCTACAGACATTCTTTCTTTAATTAGATTTTGTAAATATTTTGATTCAATTTTTATCTCTATATCATCATTCAATAATAAATAAAAATTGTTTAAATGATCCTTTCGGTATGAATACTCTTTTATATTTTTAATGTTCCACACTAAAATATTTACTATTTTTAAATAATAATAACCGCGCTCAATTATCATACAATCTCCTTTTCTGAATTGAATTTGTTAACTAAGTTAAACCAATCTTCAATAACTTCTATTAATGTTGAGGTGCCATGTAAAATATTAATATCTATACATGATTCACATCCAAACATAGAAAAATCATTATGATAGAAATCATCATTTTCTATAAAAAAACAAACTTTTTCAGCGCATTTAGGGCACCTAGTTAAATCATAACTATCAACGCAGGTTAAAGCCTTTGTTAATTCGTTCAGTTTCATTTATAGCCTTTAAGTAAAGTTAAACCATTTAATTGAGATTTAATATCGCCAAATATGCTATCGAAAGCTGCTTTTGCTGCTGCATCTGCTGCTGCTTCTCCTGCTGCTTGTTTTTCTTGGGAAGAATCAGATAGCCCTAGCGTTTCTAAGATTTTACGATAAGATCTATATGTTATTTCATCCTGGGCGAGTAATAAACTTAGTGCGTCCTCTGCTCCTTCAAAATAACATGCTGTTTTTTGTGATTCAATTTCAGTGGTAAAATTAGGTTTCATTATTAACAACCTCACCCAGTTTATTTTTACAGATGTTAACTATTTTTTTAAAAAAGTCTTTTTCAATCTCTTCTTTTTTCATCTCTTCATTTATTAAATTGCGTTGCTCCTTAAAAAATGAATGTATATTGATGCCGTTTAAAGATGAATTGTTATCATATTTCCCTATATAGTATATATAAATATCAAGAAATTCATTTAAGTCTACCAGTTGCGTACTTGTAAATGTTTGGTGTTGTTTTGTGTTCATTTTTAAATCCTCACAGATAAATTAATATAATTATAGAATATCATATATTATTGTCGTGTCAAGAGGTTTATTTAATAAATATCAATTGTTTTCTAATGTTAAATCAATCATTGATTTAAAAGGGGAAGTTTGGGATAATAGTTTCCTTCTGTTAAAAACAATTAGGTAGGTGTACACGTGGGCTATTATAAAAAAGATCCAAACTACAATCCAAACACGCAAACTTATGAAAAGTTTGATAAATTATTAGAAAAGATTAAATTGCATATTCCAGTTCAAACCAGTTTAAACCTCATAGGAATGAGTCGTTTTTGCTTAGACAAATTATTACATAATGATGATGATCGACGCGCGAAATATTATGAGGCTAGGGCTAGATCAGAAAGCAATCTAACTATGCGTATTGTTGAGATGGCAAACAACGAAAAACGTCCAGATCCTAAACCATTACAATGGTTGCTGTCTAAAACAAACCCTGGCACCTATGGCAAGTTCAGGGATGATCATGTGCCTGTTAACCTGTCGAATGAAACTAGGGAAGCGCTAGACAAGGCAGAATTGCCACAGGATAAGATTAAAGTCTTGGCTGACGCTGTTATGGATAAATCGCTTGATCTGTTGGTTGCTGAACGTTTAGCCGCTTTAATACGACAAGCACACCCTGAATTAAAATTAGAGGGCAACTTGTCCTTTGATACTTTGATTGATGTTCCAGATAATAGCCGTTTAAATAAACTCAAAGATTAATTGACACGACACATTATATACAACATAATTGTTCTTTTATTGTAAAGAGGAATTAATATGCTTAGTGAGAAAGAAAAGAATATTCTCTGTTGCGGAATGCTACCTATATTTAAAGTTTCAGAAAATCTCCCTTTTTTAAAGTGTCAAAAATGTGATAAATCTTTATGTATTGAAGGTCAAAACCCTCTATTTATTATAGAGGCATGGACTAATTATGATTTTTTTAAAGAAAAAATGAACGGCGGTTCTTAAAATAGTTTTTTCTTTATGGGTTCAGCTATAGATCTAAATAGACAATAATAATGAGGAAGAATGTCCGAACAGACAATTTTAAGAGCGCAAGCGGGTAAACAATCAGATTTTCTAGCAAATCCGGCTGATATTGTTATTTATGGTGGTGCTGCTGGGGGCGGGAAAACCTATGGTGTTCTTTTGGATGCTCTTCGACATCTCGCTAAACTTAAAAATATCAATATGGCAGCTTTTAGACGAGAAGCCACGGATTTAAAGAAACCTGGTGCGATCTGGGATGAATCGAAAAAAATATATCCTTTCGCTGGTGGGCGACCAAATAATCAAGAATTGTCATGGACATTCAATAAGTCATCGAGAATTAAGTTTTCAGGCTTGCAACATGAAAATGACATGTACGCATGGCAGGGAGCGCAATTAGATGTTTTGTATTTTGATGAGCTAACCCATTTCACTGAACTACAATTCTGGTATTTGATTGGTCGTCTAAGGTCTGTTTCTGGTCAGATAAAGCCTTATGCAAGAGCCACTTGTAATCCAGAAAACAACTGGGTGTTTAGCCTTATATCGTGGTGGATTGATGAAAAGGGTTATCCCATCCTCGATAGATCTGGGAAGCTTAGATGGTTTTACAGATATTCCGACAAAATGTATTGGTTTGATTCTGAAAAAGCAGCAAATAGAGATCTAGCATCTAAAGATCTTAAGAATATTAAGCCCCTATCATTTACATTCATTCCAGCTAACATCAATGATAATCCTATCTTGCTCAAGAATAATCCGAATTATTATGCAATGCTGGCTCAATTGCCTGAGCATGAGAAGATAAAATTATTAGATGGTAACTGGCTATTTCGTCCTGCTGGTAAGCTTTTCAAAGCGGATGACTTTAAACTTTTTGCTATCAATCCTAGAGAGCCTGATTTAAGAATGATAACTATTGACACTGCTTCAGAGACAAAGACGGCTAACGATTATACTGTTATGCAAGTTTGGTCAAGATCGAATGGCATATACTTAGAAAAGCAAATCAGGGGAAAGTATGATTTTGGAGCGCAACTTCAACTGCTAGAATCATTAATATATGAAGTCAAGCCACACTATGTCTCGATTGAAAAAGCCAGTTCGGGCTTTGGCTTGATTACTGAAATTAGAAAGCGCACTGCCGTGCCCATTCTTGCTATTTCAAGATCTAAAGATAAGTATTCAAGAGGTTACGAGGCTCAAGGATATGTTAAAGGTGGTTACGTTTATGTAAATCCACAGGCTGATTATTACACTGACTTTATTTCTGAATGCGCACAATTTTCACCAGAGAATAAAAACAAGTCCGGGGTGCATGATGATCAAGTTGACCCCATGCTAGATGCAGTGTATTATTTACTTATTCAGAAAATAGGTCAGAATAGACATAAAACACCGGAAATATTGACTAATTATGCAAAAAAACCCACACAAAGAAGCTCTGTCTTTTGAGGAAATAATTCAATTCCGAAAGAATGCTGAATCAGCAATGCAGGCCGAAGAGAATAATAATAAGAATTTCAAAAACTATTGGCAATATACTTTTGAAAACTGTCTGACTGAGGAAGATAAATCTACATTGACAGCAGACGGTAAAGACACGTTAAGTTTTAATTCTTTGCGTACATATGTGTTGCACTATATGCGGAATGTGAAAGACAGCAGCGCATCTGTATCATTTTCAACTGATACGCCAGAGCAAATGAACGATAACCCGCAGCTTACTGACGGTCAAATTGTTGATGTTCTTAACAAGAAATATGATCATATTCTTGATCGTAGTCAATATGATGATGTTGAGTATGGTGTTGCGCTAGATGCGTGCGTCGGTGGTAAAGGCATATTTTATATCAAGAGTGATTATGTCAATCAGTACGATTTTAAACAAACCATTTTTATAGAAAAACATCCTGATCCTACATTGGTCTTTTTTGATCCTTGCTCTAAAAAACCATCGAAGGAAGACTCTGACTTTGTCCTTGAAAAAATAGTCATGAAAAAGTCTGAGTTTAACAGGACATTTCCAGATTTAGATTTTGATCGAATGAAGAAGCAATATAATAGCGGGAAAACTGGTTTTTCTTGGGCTGTTTCTGGCGAGGGTCGTACTGCAGAAGAAGTTATATATATATGTGATTATTATTACAAAGTTTATGATAGCGAGTATATCTATGAATTAAAAGATGGCTCTATTAGCTATGACAAACCATCAAGCTCGAAAACCATTGTTAATAAGCGAAAAGTTGAAAACTGTAGAATCTGGCGTGTGAGGTTTTGCGGCGAGGAAATCTTAAAAGATCCGGCGCAAACAAATTTTACTAGCTTTCCGTTTGTTATGGCGGAAGCTGAAGGTTATGTGAAAGATGGAGTTAAAAAGTTAATACCTTACGCTAAACACGGTTTTGATGCTGTTAGAACTAAAACCTTTCTTTTAAATTATTATGTTAATCATGCTCTGGAGAACAACAAAGGAACTATTAGAGTTGCTGAGGAAGCTATAACAGATCAATTGATAGAAGCGGCTAGGAATCCAGGAAAGGGAAATATTCAAGTATATAAAGCTTTTACTGAGATAGGTGGTGATTTTCAAGCCCTTCCACCTGTCCAAGATGTGCCGCCTTTGCCGTTACCACAGCAATTGCTAGAAGCTGCCGGGGAAATAGATCAATCATTAAATAACATATTCGGGATGCAGTTCCCAAGCACTGACGAAACAAACATGAGCGGAAAAGCATTATATAATCTTGCTCAGTTTATGAGTGCATCGAACGAGGTATTGATGCAAAACTTATATCTTGCCGTGTCTCAAGTCGCAACAACTGTTTTGGGTGCTATGGTTAACATTTATGAAAAAGAGGAAATCTTATTAAATGAGAAATCTGATAACCCTGAAAAGGTTAGTTTTGATTATATTTTTGAGCCTAGTAGATATAACGTAGATATTAAGCGCGGTGTTAGCCATAAACTACAACAAGAGGCAACTATCGAGCGTATGATGAGTATGGCGCAAGTATCACCTACTTTCGCGCAGTTTATCAATTCACCTCAAACTATCGAATATTTGCTAGAGAACCAAGACTTGAATAATAAAGATCAAATCTTAAAATTGTGGGAAGAGTTTAGCCAGGAAATGAAACAGCAATCACAACAGCAAGCACAGAATCCACAGGCACAAGCCGCCCAACAATCTATGGAGGTTGATATGCAAGCTAAGACGACCACCGCAAATGCTAAAATGATGGACGCACAAACTAGGGCAAAACAGGCTAATTTAGAAGAAATGTCCTTAATTTATGACCAATCGAACAGAAAACAGGATAAAAAACTTGATTTATTTAACACTGTCTCTGAAAATAGGCGAGATCATGAAAAGAATCAAATTAAAGTAGCAGAGTTAAACACTCGAAATAAGCACTTTTTAATTAACAAGGTAACGGGGGGGGTAGGATGAAAAAGCATAGTTTTGATAACGCTTACAAAAAAGTCGTTGCTAATTCAAACTCTGGTGACGGTAAAAGATTTGGGGCGTTAGTTAGCCAAATACAAAAAGAGGGTAAAAGCAAAGAGAGCGCACAAGCAATCGCTGCTTCTATCGGTCGTAAAAAATACGGTGCTAAAAAAATGGCATCATTTTCTAAAAAGGGTCGTAAATAATGGCAGATATACCATATTCAAATGTTGATCAACGGTCATTCCAAGTATGGAATAGCGATGCAAAAACATATTTTATTAAATCACAGATTGATTTAACTTCTTATCTCAATGATTCTCTAGTGGCTGTTCCTTCTGGGTCTTTTATTAGTCTTAGACGGGAATTAAACGGAAGTTATAAGATATTCGGTCAGTTAGAGTTCACCGCAGGAATAGCAAACGCTACTACCGACACTTTGATTGATTTATCTGTGCTTTTAGCTAGCAAATCACTTGTAACTGGTTTGAATTTTCCAATTCAACAAAGCTTAGATAGTTCTGGCGAGTCAGTTATTGATAATTTTTATCTAGATTTAAGCGCTACAAAGCTAGTTCAAGCAACAACCTACGCGGCTACAGTTGCGGCTATTGGCGATGTTATTAGTTTAGATATTAATCTTTATGAGATTTCATAGTAAAAATTTGATTTATGTCTGAAAAGACATTATTATACTAAATATATGCCGATTTAGTCGGGTACGTTGGCAACGGTAAAAGCCAGTAGGTCTAAACAGCTATAATCTGTTTAGGTACGTTAGTAACGGTAAAAACTTAGCAGGTAAAAAATGAGTGAAGATCAAAACCAAGATATTGTTGATCAAGAGACTCCAAGTGCAACTGAAGCTGTAGAAACAGCCCCGGAAGCTCAAGAGGAAAATGATCGAGAGACTTTAAGTCTTAATAAGTCAGATAATAGTGCTGAAAAGCCAGTTGATTATGATAAAGCGTTTGCTGGTGTTAAGAAAGAAGCAAGAGAAAAAGGTTATAAACAGGGCTATGATGAAGCTGTAAAGAAGATTGAAAGCGCAATGACGCCAGAAACTTCTAATTTTTCGCAATCTGTGGAACAACAGCCATTTATAGATCCTAATAAACCTTTAACTGCTGCTGAATTTGAAAGTATGCAGTACAGAAAAGATGCTGACTTAGTTACGTCTAAAGGCAATAGTAAATATTCTGATTTTGAAGACAAGATGAAAAATCTTGTTCCTCGCTTAACTTATAATCCACAATTACGAGCTTTAGTCAAAAAGGCTGTAGAGACAGGTAATGAAGATCTAATTTACAATATTTCATCTGACGCTACTTTGCGCGGAAATCTTTTAGACATGAATCCGTCTGAATGGGGATCTGCTTTTTTTAAGAAGCCGCCAGAAGATGAAGTAAAAAAGAATCCTGCACCGCCTCTTGATGTATTAAAAGTCACTCCTGCTACTGGTACCAAAGATAGTAGGCAACGGCGTATAGAATCATTACGCCGAAATAATAGTTTGAGATTTAGTTCATAAAAACTATTTATTGCCTCTTTTAAACTAACTAATTTACTGAGGTTTTTACCATGGCTAATACATTATTTCCCATTCAGGCGTATTTAACAGAAGATGCGCTCCCCCTTCTTTCTAATAGTTTT
>Ga0255047_10000501_pt1 | contig 32222 bp, 42 predicted proteins | sample JV7_2_1_MG_FD_183640 | JGI IMG/M metagenome (GOLD analysis project Ga0255047, IMG submission 183640) | Seawater microbial communities from Jervis Inlet, British Columbia, Canada - JV7_2_1 | ecosystem: Environmental > Aquatic > Marine > Inlet | place: Canada: British Columbia | collected 2016-10-06
TGAACTACGCCGTCGATGGCGGTCTGCCAGAACGAGGCGATATTCTGATCCGCCGCGATTACCCTAGTTCCCGTTGCGGTGAGTAGGTTGACTACGACGTCTTCCAGGGACTCCGCGAGACACTCGACGGTCTGGATGAGTTGATGAACGCCGGTCCCCGCGTCGGCCAGCGCTACCGCCGTGCCGGCGATCGCGTTCGCCTTCGTGGTCGCCAGCGAGAACGTGTTGGCCGACAGGCCGATCACGTAGTAGTCGGTCCCCGTCGCGCCGTTCGCCAGGACGGTCCCGCCGCCGGCCCAGGACCCGGCCGCGGCCTCGGCGACCGCGATCGCGTCGCCGATCGCCGAGTCGAGCGTCTCCGCGTAGACCGTGCAGACGTCGCCGGCAGCGACGGCGTACACCGTCGGATTACCGGTCATCGAGACGCCGTACGCCGACGCGGCGCCGGCTCCGAGGTTGATCGCCGCGGCGAGGTTCTCGGCCGCCGTCGCGTCGGCCGCGTTGACGTCGACCTCGCCGTCAGCACTCGGAGCGTTCTTCCAAGTGTAGACCTTGCCGGCCACCGTCACCGTCTCGTCCTCGATGTCGGTCGCCGGCGTGTAGGCCAGGCTAGACCTGACCGCGACGACGAGCCCGGACGGCGCGTCGGCGTTGGTCGTCATGACCCGGAACGGTCCGGCGCCGGTCTGAAGACCGTGCGCCGTCGCGGTCAGGATGTTCCCGGACGATCTCACGAACTCCTTCGGGAGACCGGTAGGGATCTTCGCACCGCCCATGGCGGTGATGAACAGTGCCTTCGTCGTCATGACTACTCCGTGGTTCTTCTGAGAGGGGGAACTCAGCTCGCGCGCGCTAAGATTCTCGCGTGATCAGTCGAGCAAACTTCACCTGCTTGCGCTCCGGGTAGACCCGGTTCCAGCTCGTCGCGATGTTGATGTTGTTCGTCGTCGCCGCGTTCGTCGGACCGCCGTTCGGAGCCGTTCCCGTGTAGGCGTGACCGATCGGGTGGATCGACCACTCGACGCGCGAGTAGAGGACCTCCTGACCGCCGCCGTTGCCCGCCTGGGGCTCCCGCGTGATCTCGGTCGCGACCTTCGGCGTGCCGACGCCGAGCTGAATGGCGCCCGGTCCGAAGAGCCAGGTCTCGAACATGCCGGCCGCTCCCGCGGTGCCGGCGCCGAGGACGACGTTTGTTCCGCTCGGCATGTTGTCGTCCACGACGACTCGCCGACCGAGGAACGTCGCGATCATGACCTCGCCGCGAGCGTCCGGAATGAAGTCGATTAGGTTGTTCTTCTGCGCTCGGTTGTAGACCGTCGAGTGGAACATGGCGATCCCGAGATCTTCCTGGGAGTCTCCCATCGTGACCGCGGCGTCGAGGAACGCCTCCGCGCTGAAGTCCGTCACGCCGGCGACGTAGGCGCCGCCGGAGATGTCGTTCGCGTAGTCGCCGGCATCGTTGACCCCGTTGTCCTTCGATACACCCTGCATCGTGGCGATGACCGCGGCCTGAAGTCTGCGCGCCCAGTAGTTCGACACGCGACCGGCGATCGCGTCCGCGGGATCGTCCCCGGCGAGCTGGCCGGCGAGGTCCGAGGTGCCCCAGACCTGATTGCGGTTCAGACGAACCGCGATCTCGGTGTCCGTGTCGATCGCCAGCGGACGAGCGTCGTCGAGCTGCTCGGTGAACGTCGCCGCGAGGACCTCGACCGCGTCTCCCGACATGGTTTGCTTGAAGTGGTCCGCCGTCGAGTCCGTCGACGTGTTCTCGGCGTCGTTGTCGAGATCACGCCAGCTCGGCACGTTGAAGGTAAGTCCACCACCAGCGAGCAGGCCGTCGATGAAGGGGGATCTCTGGAGCGCCCCCGCCTGAATCAGGCGAGTCTTGTCCTCGGTGAGCTGCTGGACGTAGGGCGTGAAGACTTCGGGAACGACGAGGTCCGCGACGTTCGTGGTCAGTAGGGCGTCGGACATTTGGAGTGATCTCCCGGGGAGTTCCTGGATTCCAGTTCAATCCGGAAGTCGAACCCCATGGCCGATAACCGTCCGACGAAAACTCTCGGCGCCCTCCCATGAGGACCGAGCCCCGATCGCCGGGTCTGGCGGGAGCGTCACAACGCCCATGCGCTGCTCTGCGCGCTATACCCTACGTCCGATGACACGGGGAGTGCAAGGCCCGAAAGCTACTTCTTCGCAGACGGGCGACGACCGCCGACCGTCGTGCCCGCCGCCTTCGCCATCTGGCCGGCCACGTCCCGACCCTCAGTCTGGATGACCTGACCCTGCTTCGTGACGTTCCAATCCTCGTGCGAGAACGGGTTTGAACCTCTTCGACCACTCACTCCTCTTGACCCCTGAGATCCGGCGCCGCGGGGTTCCCCCCACCAGAGTGGGCGGAGCTGCTGCTTCTCGATGTCCAGCATGAGCTGCTTCGGCGAGAGACCCGGCTTGAAGTCGGCGAGTCCCTCCTTCGTGACTACCGCCTCGTCGTCGTCGCGAACCTCGAAGATCGAATTCGCCAAGAGGAGAGCGTCGGGCCTGGCCTCCTTGAGTGCCTTCGCGCCCTCGAAGGCCTTCGTGAACTCGTCGCCGATCTTTCGCGACTTCTTCTCCTTGACCAGGCCGTCATTCGTCGCCAGGAGAATATCACGCTCCTCCGTGACCTCGTCGAGCTGACGCTGAACGGGCGTGAGCTTGCCGGCGATCCTCGCCTCTACCCGCTTCGTGACGATGCCCTCGATCTTATCCTCGTCGAGCTTGTCTCCCGCCGCGGCCTCGAGCTCGGGGAATCGATCGAGCTTCTCCTGAACGTCGGAGAGCTCACCGAGCGTGGTCCAGGACTTCAGGTCACTCTTCGCCTTCTTCCTGTCACTCTTCTCCTTCCTCAGGCTCTCCTGGACCCGATCGACGTCGGCCTGAGTCCGGATGCCGCCGACCTCCGTCAGCTCCCAAGCCCCGTCCTTCTCGGTGAATAGGGCCTTGTAGTCCTCGGGAACGTCGTCTTCGCTGTCGTACTTGGCCTCCAGAACTGGCATCTATTCGCGTCTCCTTGAAATCTTGGTTTCCGTTCGATCCTAGTCGAAGAAGTCCTCTGGATCCAAGCCCGCGCGGCGGAAGGAGTCGGGTTCGAGCTTCGCGAGCTCGTCGAGCCGGAGCTCGCGGCCCGACTCGTCGACGAACTTGTCGAGCGTCAGGTCACCGCGACGGAATAGCCTGCCCTTCGTCTTCCCCAGGATGTCGTCCTGATTCGCCGCACTCTGACGCTTCAGGAACTCCGAGTAGGTCGTCTTCGCGGGGACCTGGCCGGTCAGCTCCCTCATCCTCTTCCTGGCGAACGCATCGAACGCGCCCTTCGTCCCGCGAGGGAGCTTCGCCCGGCTCGTCGGAGCGTCGAAGCCGTTCTCGGCGGCGAACTCGCGGAGGAGCTGCTTCTGAGTGAAGTTCCGCGCCGGGCGAGTCCCCATCGGCTCCGGGTCGAGCGTCGGGAGGATCAGCGACCGCTCCCGGTGGTGGAGGGGCAGGACCGGGCGCTTCTCGTCGTCGAGCTCGAAGGTCTCGCCGTCCAGCGACCGGCAATTATGGACCAGGAGACCATTGGCAATGTAGACTCCTCGACAGGTCTCTAGGTTATAGACATGGGTCGATCGAAACTCTCTCCGCACGCTCACGACATCATCGCCGACTACCGAGCAGGGAAATCCGCCAGGTCGATCGCTATCGATCACGAAACGACCACGACCACTGTCACGAGTCTTCTGAAGAAGGCTGGCGTCATGCCACATCGGGAGCGCGGCGTCGTCGACGACATGATTGGCGAGGATCGACGATGCATCGTTCGCATGTTCTGCGAAGGCACCAGGCCTTCCGAAATCATTCGCCTTACAGGACGAAGTAAGTCCTGCGTCTACGCCGTGCTCAAGAGAAATAGAGTGCCTCTCCGAGGTCTTACTAACTGGTCTCCTAGCCATTCTCAGAAGCTCAGAGCCGCAAAGACCAGGGAGACTCGAGGAATCCTGAACGAGACGGAGAAGGTTGTCCTCAGACTTCTCCGTGCCGCGAAGGTACGCGGTAAGGCGCAGTGGGCATTTGGCTACCAGAACGTCGACTTCGCCATCCGTTCCCACTCCGTCGCCGTGGAAGTCTGCTGCCGAGGGACATTCTCGAAGTACGTGCGAGAAGGCTGGATCGTTCGCCGCATCAAAGAGCTCGGCAATGCTGGGTGGCACGTCTACGTCTTGAACGCCTTCGATCGCAGAACTATCGAGACCTACGGAATAGAGGATCTGCTTTCCTGGCTCGACTTCCTCAAGGGACAACCAACCATCCGACGTCAGTACCGGGTGATTCGGTGTCCCGATCAACTCCTTTCCACTGGCTGTTGTGACGATGATTACGTCGCCGCGATATCGACGCCGATAAAGCTTCTCGACTAGACCGATCGGACGAACCTGAGTCGATCCTTCGACGCAAATCGCCGTGGTCCGCGAATCGAGCGTCGCGATGAAGAGGAGGACCTCGAAGAGATCGTCGTTCGTCGCGATGAAGATGTCGCGGCCGCGGGACGCGGCGTGGTTCGACGCGGTGACCGCCAGGGTCTCCATCTGGCGCCGCGTCCTCGCCGTCGCGCCGCCGGCGCCGCCGGTCGCCCTCGTTCCCACCACCCGAGCGGCGACCTCTCGCGGCGCCTCGCCCTGGGTCACGCCGATCGTAATCTGATCGGCGATCGCCCGCGCGTCGCCGTTCCGCGTCGCGGCGATCCACTCGCCGAGCGTTCGACCGAGGAAGGGGTCCTTCAGCGCCGCGCGCCGTAGGTCCTTCGCCGCCGGCAGGATCGTCTGAAGCTGCGCCGGCGAGACCGTCCGAGCGGCGGCCTCGACGAACCGCGCCTCGGCGACCGAGACGTCGCCCACGCCCTTCCGCATGATTCGCCCCACCTCGCGCCACGCTCCGGCTCGGATCTCACGAACCTCGTCGAGCAGCGCCCTCAGGCGCAGGACTTGGCCGGCACTCTTGAGCCCGACCCTTCCGCTGCCGAGCCGGTCGCGAATCGCTCGACGGAGGTCGCGCTCGGTCCCGTCGAGGACCTCGAAAGCCTCGTTCCGAAGCCCCCGAGAGACGCGGAGGAGGTTGATCTGACGCCGGACGAACGCGTCGAGGAGATCCTCATTCGCGGTCACTTAGGTGGCTCCCAACCTTCGAGAATGACGTGCTCGTGGAATGAGCACGTATCCGTGAACGGGCACACCACTGACGGCGTGACGACTCCGTCGTCGGAGATGTCGTGACTTGGATGGTCTTCATCAGTGGGCGGACGCTGAAGGGTTCCACCCTGACCGCACTGTGGACACTTGAACGTGACGATGACGAAACCATCACCGTCGACGTCGTAGCGAATCCACGTGCCCGGAGGCTGCTCGCGCTGAGGGCCAGTAAATCTCGGATAGCTCCGACGGTTCGTCACCTACTCGCCCCGACCGGCTCCTTCTCCGCCTCGACCTCCTCCTCCTCCTCGTCCTCGTCCTCCTCCGGACCCTCCGGATCCATACTCGGCGGCGGCGGATTGAGGTCCTCGTTCTCGCGCTCCTCGGCGAGTTGGGCGATCTCCTCCTCGAAGGTCATCTCGGTCACGCCCTTCTTCTGCATGTTGCCGTGAATCGTACGCGACGAGAGCGGAGCGCCCATGGTCTTCGCGCCCTGAAGCTGAGTGAGCTCCTGGCCGCTCATCGTGTCGTCGACGAAGTCGAGGTTCGGCTCGACAGCGACCGCTTCCGGGTCGGCTCCCATCCATCGAGCCCCGATCCTCAGGAGCTTCTCCAGAGCGTGGGCGGAGGCCTTCGCGACGTGGTTCAGCGTGGCGGTCCGAGCTGAGACTCGAATCTTCAACGCCTCGCCGGATTCGGCGTCGCGCGAGGTCGACTCCATCGGATCGCTCGTCATCGAGCGAGCCTCGGTCCGATCGTTCTCCAACGACTGACGCTGCTCCGGTATACCGGCGGAGTTGACGCCGATGTACCTCGCGTCGCCACCGATGGGCAGAGCGATCTCCGCGTGAGCGCCGACCCTCCGATTCGGCTTGTCGTCGACGTCGCCGATCACGACGAGCGTGTCCTGACCCGTCATGAAGAGACTCTGGCGATAGTCGGCCTCGCCGCGGTAGATCGTGAGCGAGATGTTCGATAGACCGAGAAGCGGCGGTCGATCCGGAGTCGCCAGCGCGTCTTTCGAGTTCACGAAGACGAACGGGACCTCGTTCGACGTGCCTCGGCCCGTTCGGGGCTCCTCGAGCTTCGACGGATCGAAGCTCTGATCCTTCTCGAAGACGGCCTGACGATAGATCCCCTCACCCTCCGGCTCGTTCTCCAGAGGATCGCCGAGGACGAGGACTCGATACTTCTCGACGTCGCGCCAGGTGAACGGGTCGGCGCCCGCCTCCTCGCCGCCGCGCTCCGCGCTCGACTCGTCGAGGACGACGAGGTTCAGGTTCGACCTCTCGATCTCCTCGCGCTGTCCGTCGTCCCAGTTGATGATGGTCTCCGCCTCGTAGAGGGAGACGTAGAAGTCACCCTTGCTCGCTCCGACGTCCTGAACGTCGAGCAGGAGGCCGAGCCGGCCCGCGACGAGCTGAAGCTCGGTCATCTTCTGGAGGAGCATCTGGAGAGACTCTCCCTCCAGCGTCGCGCTCTCGATTAGGTGCTCCATCTGAGAGGGGAGCTCGATCGTCGCATCCTTGTTGTGCATCACGCCGAGGAGCCCGGCGACGGCCTGACGCACCAGGTCGGGGAATACCGATCGAGTCTTGTACGCGCAGTACGCGAGCCAACCGCCCGAGCTGGCGTTCAGCGTGAGCGCCCCGTCCTTGATCATCCCGTCGGTCGCCGGGAGGTACTCGAAGCCCGCGTTCTTGACCTCCCGCTCCCCCTCGTAGGTCACGCGCATCTGGCGCCAGTCCTTCAGGCACTTCGAGTAGAGCGGATGGGGAGTACTGATGCTCATCTACCACATCCCGGATGTAGTTCCTGAACGAACTCGGAAGCCCTCAGACCTGATCCGATACCGGGTCTCGTCGGCGATGTGATCCTCGGCGTCGGTGTCCACATCCTCAAGGTTCTTCTCGTCTCGCGGAAGGCTCAGCACGGTCCGGAGGAAGTCCGGACACTCCGATCCTACCACGAAGAGCCCGGGCGCCTCACGCGGTAGTCCGTCGATCCTGTGAGCCGCCTTCATCATCTTTCGCATGAGCTCCCACCCCTGGACGCGAGAACCCGGCCGCTTGTCGGCGTGGGCCCAGGAGATACCGCGATAAATCGACCCGTCGAACCGAACCGGCTTCGCCATGTCCGAGCCGATGCAGTGGCCGCTCTCCACGGTAAAGATCGACGAGTCAGCCGGACCGGGCTGGACTATACAGCGATCTCCCCTCCTCCAGCCCCAGAGGATCTCGCGCTCGATAATCCCCTGAGAGATCTCCGTCGCGAGCATCTCGACGCCCTGGTTCGGCTTACCCGAGCAGCCGTACCACTCCTTGACCCGGAAGAGATCGCCGGGAACCGTCGAGCGCCAGGACCCGTCGCGCATCAGGAGATCCGACCCGTCCGACCTCGCCCACCACCCGACGGCGAAGGGCTTCGTCGATCCCCAGTCGAACGACCGGTCGACGCGCCAGCCGATGGGAACCTCGAATCGCTCCATCACGTTGAACTCCGACTTCCAGACCGCGGAGAACATGCCGCCGACGGGAATGTCCCAGTCACCGTCGAACCACGCCTTCGCCTGCTCCGGACTCGTCGCCGCCGCGGCCAGGTTGTCCTTGTAGTTCGGGTCGGCCTCGAGAAGGACCGTATTCTCGTCGACGTGGCTATGAATCGCGCATCGGATGGGTTCCTTCCTTCCGCTGTCGTCGACCGCGTCGGTGATCGTGCGCGTTCGCCACCAGTCGCCGTGCAGCTTGTAGCGATCCTGAACCCAGCCGTGACCGACGCCGTACGGGTTCGTCGTCGCGCGGATCATGCGCGGCACTCCCTGCTTCGACGAACGACAGCACGCGAACATCTTGCGGAAGCACTCGTCGTCCCTCCAGTTCGTCAGCTCCTCCCAGCCGATGAACGGGTACTCGTGTCCCTGGTAGTTCTCGCAGTCCTCCGGCCGCGCCATGTGGCGAAGGAGGAGCGCCTCGCCGGTCGGCCACTCCCACATCATCTTCGAGCGATTGAACTTCGCCTGCGGGAAGATCTGCGAGAACCACTTCTCGGTCTTCGCCTGAACGTCCGCGAGTTGCGGGTAGGTCTGCCTGAAGATCACACCGCGCCACGCGTGACCGTGTCCCTTGTCGACGTGCTGGGCGTAGGACATGATCATCCCGTCGGTCTTCGCCGCGCCGCGCGTACCGTGGTTGAGCACCTCGACGAACGGGCACGACATGAACGCAGTCTGCGACCCCTTCAGCGGCATCCACGCCACGCGCTTCCCGTCGACGTATCGCTCGACCGGAGCCTTCGCCGCCTCGACGCGAGCTTAACGGAGACGAACGCCGTACTCCTTTATCTCCGCCTGGCTCGGCTCGTGAGTCGACGCCTCGACGGCGCGAACCGTGCTCGGATTCGTGTAGCCCCTACGACTTCGTAGCTTCAAGCCTTCGCCTCGCCTCCTGGCCGGCCCACTGAAGTCTCTGCGCGGCAGTAGCTCTCGACTGAGCGTTGCATCCCGGCCGGTCGACGTAGCGCTCGACCTCGATCAGGAGAAAGTTGAGGACGACCTCGAGCTTCTCGGTTTCCGTAGACTGGACGCCGTCGCTCATTTCTAGAGAAGCACTCCTACAGTTTCGCGGCCGAGCGGTCGAAGAACCCTCCGTGGGAATACTCAAGAAACTACTCGGCATAGGAAGGCGGAATCCTATCTGGATCGGCCCTCCCCGTCATCGTCCTCGTCCTCGTCCTCGTCCTACGATCACGGTAACGAGGTCGGACAGGGACGCGATCACGCACGGTAAGCTCAGCGACGAGAAGCTCGCCGACTTCGCCGCGGCGATTCACCACAGCATCCGAATCGAGGCCGTCGTCTTCCGACAATGAAGCACTAGGCCGGACGTGGGTCGACGCCTTCCCGAACGAGGTGCGACGGGTGTGGTGACCCGTCGGTTAGTGGCGGGAAGGCCATCTTTGGCGAGAGCGATCCGCGGCCGGCCATTTTTCTACGCGACACGAACCCCCTCTAAAGAGGCCGTCGGTCCCCGCCGGTCGGCCTCGCTTTTTCTAACAGGAGAGCCCGCATGGCGGCATACGTGATTATTAGAACTCTGCTCATCGGTCTTTTTATCGTCGGTGTGATCGGCCTCCTGCTCCTGATCCCGCGAGGCCGTCGTCGTTCAAATTGAGAGGTAGACTTGACCATGGAAGAAATTTTCCTGATCCTTTTATCGTCGGTGCGATCGGCCTCCTGCTCCTGATCCCGCGAAGCCGTCGTCGTTCAAATTGAGAGGTAGACTTGACCATGGAAGAAATTTTCCTGATCCCGAACTCGGACGAGTTCATTCGCGAGTACTGGTGCCAGAAGTGCCGCCAGCTCCGCCTCTGGGCGAAGCCCGAACTCCTGCGAGCCTGCTCCCAGTGCAATAACACGGACCTCGTAGTAGCACTCCCGGGCGAACTCGACGCCGACGAGCTGAGGGGCAACGACAGGATGAGCGTCGAGCTCGCGATGAGGTGGAGGAAGATCTGCTACCTCCTCGTCGCCCTCGACTCCGCAAGCATCGAGCTTCGAGACATGAAGCGAGCCGCCGTCGAAGACTGGACCAACCTCGCGAAGATCGCCGGCGTCCGGCCTCCGAGTCCGAAGACCGTCGCCCTCATCCTGCGAACGCTCGCGGAAATAGAGAATAGGGTCTCCAGTCCCTCGAGCGACGAGCCGAAGAAGAAGACATGAAACCTCTGTCAGAAATTCTCCCTGTAGTCCGCAATGGATCAATCTGGTTCAAGATCTACGTCGACGGCCGCCCTCGCAGGGGTGTCTACCCGACGATCAAGGCCGCCGAGCAAAATCTAGATAAGGAGAGAAGAAGGCCCTGAGACCTCTTCTTTCGAATCACCCCTTCAGTCGGAGCGCTCCGAACGCCGATAGAGCTATCATGCACGCAATCAAGAAAACCTGGCGGATCGCCGCCTTCTACCTCTCTCTGGCCGCCGTTTGCCTACTCACCTCCTGCAGCAGGAGCCGCCACCCGGTCATTTCCAGTGACCCGGTCGCTGATCTGGTGGTCTACGAGATGATCCGCGCGGGAAGCGGCGCCGAAGGGCCTGAAGTCACCTTCGAGTTCAGGCGGTACACTTACTACATTGACGAGCACGGCGAGAAGCGGGAGCGCGTCGCCAGCTTCCACCACCAAGGCGGAATCGACTGGGGTCCGTGGGCCAGGCCGGGGCTCGCGTTGAACCTTTCGCAGATGATCATCGGAGACCGCTTCGATCCGGACGTGGCGTTCGAACTAGTCGGTCCCTTCGTCGTCGACGTCCTGTTCGCGGTCGAGGAGGACCGGTGGGACATCACCGGCGCCGAGCTGGACAGGTTCGCTCAGGACTACTCGAGCAGGATGTGATGAGTAAGCACAAAGACGAAGCGGAGAAGCTGACGAAGAAGGTCATCGACGCAATCCGAGATCTCAAAAAGGCACACAAGAGAACAGCCAGAGCTGCCGTCGAGATGCTTACCGAAACAGTGCTTCAAGCTGAGCAGTCGCGGCGCTGCGCGCGAGTCTGCGAGACGAGGAGAAAGAGTAATGCCGAGCGTAACGGACTGGGAATTCATGCGGCTCATTCTGATCGAGACGTTCCGCGTCGCCGTTCGGTCGGCCACGCTGGAACTGGGCAACGAGGAGAATGACGTGATGCGCGCATTCGATTGCGCGCAATTCTACGGATGGGACTACGAGAACGACTCAGACTGGTATTCGTGGACGATAAAAGCAACGCAACCAGAGATCGCCGCCGCGGGACTTCGCCGCGCCTTAGAGAATTGCCGTCCCCGCAAGTGTTCAGCGTGCGGTGCCGAGATGCACGACAGCGAATATCTCTTCGTTCACGAATACGAGCACAAGCAGTTCTGCTCAAGCGAGTGAAGGCCCTCGACCTATTTTGCGGAGCCGGCGGCGCGTCGATGGGACTGCATCTTGCTGGGTTCCAGGTAGTCGGAGTCGACTTGAAACCTCAACCGAACTACCCGTTCGAGTTCATTCAGGCCGACGCCATCGATTTCTCCTCGTCGTCGCTGTCCGGCAAGTTCGACCTGATCTGGGCCTCCCCTCCATGCCAGGCATTCACCGCCTACAAGAGGAGGAGAAACCACGTCGCCGACGCGCCGAATCTGATCCCAATTACTAGAAGGACTCTCAGGATGATCGGCGCCCCGCACGTCATCGAGAACGTGCCCGGGGCGCCTCTCTTCGATCCCGTAACGCTATGCGGTTCATCATTCGGTCTTGACGTGAGGAGACATCGAATCTTCGAGTGCAGCTTTGGCGTCGATGCACCCCCCTGCGATCACTCGTGGCAGACCCCGAGGTTTCCGCCCGCGACGAACCGCACGAACCTACGTTCCACCGTGGAGATCGGTGTATGGCGCATTGCCCTCGACGTTCAGCGGAAGGCAATGGGGATCGACTGGATGAGCAGAGAGGAACTCTCGCAAGCGATTCCTCCGGCTTACTCGGAGTTTCTCGCGAAGGAGTTGAAGCAAGGCGATCAAGCATGAGCGAGCCCCTCTGGAGAGCACTGATCCTCGCGGCGCTCGCCGCCACGTGGTGGTGCTTCGAGCACCTGATCCTCTGGCTGTCTCGAAGGGAGACGATGAGGACGAAAACGAAGGGAGGGCTCTCCAGCTCGACGACGGAACGGTCGACGTAGTAGTAATGAAAGCCGCCGCACTACGAGAAGTCACCGACACCTTTTCCAGCGCCCTTCGGGCCGCCATCGAGACTGAGAACACGACCGCCAAAGAGGTCGAGAAGATCGAATCGATCCTATCGATGGCGGCCTTCAACTTGCAGATGGCCTACCAGGAAGAGTCCGCTACCAAGAAGAACCTGACCCTCCTGGGTCACGCCGAGTTACTCGACTTCCTCTCCGGAGCAGCCTACCTGGCACGAAGGTAGCGAGTCCCGCAACGAGACGGTCGACGTCGAAACATAGAGCTACCGCTCCAGCTCGGCGCCCGATGCGTCGATATATCTACTATGAGCACCTCGCAACTAATCATCACCGACGCCGAACTCGAAGACCTAATGGCGGTCCTGCCCGCGCCAGTCGCCGAAGAGCCGAAGCGCAAGCCGCGCCCGAGCATCCGCCAGACCGAGGACCTGACCTTCCTGATGCAGCTCTCGGCCGCCGACGACGTCCGCGACGCCTTCCGGAGCCGCAAGTCCCGATGAAGATCAAGAACGAGACGCACTGGCGGACCGACGACCTGAAGAAGATTCTCCGCGCCGCGATCCTCGCCGAAGGAATGGATCCGAACGAACGCTGGTCGATCAGGATCTACTACGGACGCCGAACCAACGACACGAGCGGATACGCCTACTACCACTCGCGGACGTTCCGGATCGGCCTGCCGAAGAGGATCTGGCGTCACGAAAAGGACGGAACGACGTTCTGGAACTACGACTTCGTCGACGAAGTCAGCAAGAAGACCTGGACACGCTACGCCGCGACGGAGGACGACATCCCGGAGCACGCCATAGCACGGCGAGAATCTGACAGGTACGTCGGAGCATTTCACGACGTCGACGAACTCCCCAAGAGAATCGTCGAGGAAGCGGCTCGGACGATCATTCACGAGATCGGTCACTGCCAAGGGCTCCGGCACGAGGACATGGTCTGCAGCTCATCGATCGAGGTCCCCTGGGCCGATGGATTGAAGATCCGGAAGAAGACCGCCGCGAAGCCGAAGCCGAAGCCCGACCGCGAGGCGAAGGCCATCGCTGCCGTCGAGCGCCTCGAAGATCTCCTCGCCGAGGAGGAGAAGCGCCACCGCGCGCGAACGAAGTCCCTGAAAACGCGCCTCTCGAAGGCGAAGAGATCGATGAACTACTACGAGAAGAAACGAGTCTCGGACTAAGACGAACCGAACGAGAACGAAGAGCTACCGCTTCAGTCGGCGGCCGATCGCGTCGAAGTACCCTCCATGAGGGGAACCTACGAACCACGTTGCGGCGACTGCGGCCGCCCGTCCGACTTCGAAACCTGCGACGACTGCGCGCGCGAGATGAACGACTACTTCAACCCGCCGACGGTCGACGAGCCGCCGACGAAGCACTACGAGATCCCGGAAGAGTGGAGGAAGGGAGCATGATCAGCCGCCAAGCACAGAAGGAGATCCGCTTCATCGAAGGATGCGGCGACGACCGCGGCGGCGCCTACTCGGTCATCGACCTGAAGGGTCGCTCTTCGAAGGGCTCGATCGCCTACGTCGGCTGGCGCCCGACGGGACCGAACTCGATGGGATCCGGAACCGGGAAGTCCTACGACGACATCGAGGACGTTCGCGCCCTGGTTCGCGCGCTGCGCGCTCGCGGCTACCGGAGGGATCGATGAGCACCGTCGATCCGAACGCGACCGAATTCGAAGGACAAGACTGCGCCGACTGCTTCAAGCCGTTCGACGAGCTCGACGCGCTCGACCGCTGCGAGGACTGCGCCGAAACGGCCTACGAGAACGACAAGACCGAGCGCTGCGATTGCTGCGGCGAGATCTTCCCCTCGGGCACGTTCGCGGAGTCGGACGGCTGCGCCGAACGCGAAGAATGCGAGGACTGCCACGCACATAACAACGTCCAGCGCGCGCGACAGGAACGCGAGGGCGACGAGTGGGCCGAGGTCGACTACCGCCTAGATCAGTGGAAGGACGAGGGCCGACGATGAGTCTCGAGATGAGACGAAGCGCGCGAGAACGGAGAGCCGTCGCTTCAGTCCACGCCCGAAAGCGTCGATGAGTGAGTATGAGCAACGCAGCACACGTCACCATCTCGACCCCGAACGCGATCAAGACCCGGCACGTCTCGAACCTGAAGGAGGCCCGTCGGATCGCACTCTCCTCCCTCGACAACTCGCCGAACGGCTCCTTCGCCGTCGCTACCTGCGGCGGAACGAGCTGCGCCTTCGAGCGCCGCGCCGGCCAGACGCTGCCGGCCCGTCCCGTCCGATTCTCGAGGTAGACTTAGCCATGGTCGATCCAAGAGCAGCATCCAAGGTCCGCGCCACGAAGTGCGAGCACTAATGAGGACCTACCGAGGCTCCGGTTTCCGAGTCCTCTACGAGGTCATCCGCGACGCGGAGCCTCACCCGAAGAGCTCTATCGGAGATGGCGACGACGTCGTCCTTCACTTCAGGATCCTTCAGGGCCTCGGCCTGGTGCCGACGATGAGGGAGGCGACCGGCGCGGTTCTGCTGGACGCTCGACACCGATCGATCGGCTTCCACCCGATCTCGGTCGGAACCCTGAACTCCTCGCTCGTTCATCCGCGCGAGGTCTTTCGAATGGCGATCTCGGTCGGAGCCAAGGCCCTGATCCTCGCTCACAATCACCCGAGCGGCGACAGCACCCCGAGCGACGAGGACCGCCGCATGACGGAGAGGATTACCAAGGCCGGCGAGATCCTCGCGATCGAACTCATCGATCACGTCGTGATCGGCGAGAAGAGCTACTTCTCCTTCGTCGAAGCGCGCCACCGACCGATCCCGAAACGAGACGAGCCGTCCGAGTAGCGACTCCTCGCGCTCCAGGTCGAGGCTCGAAACGCCGATAGAACTATCAATGAGCACCTACACCGTCACCGTCAAGGGCCGCGAGGTCACGTTCAAGTCCGCGTTCAACTCCGATGGCGAGGCCCTCGACTACCTCGACGCTCGCGAGCTCGGCGGAAACCTGAGCTCCTTCGCGGTGGACCTGAAGAGCAAAGCTCGCACTCGCGGTCTCTCGTCGATGCAGTGGGCGTGGGTCCACAAGCTCGCGACCGACGCGAAGGCGAAGGTCGAGCGCTCCGAGGGCCTCGACGTCGACCTCCTCCCCGTCGTCGAGATGATGGCGCTCGCCGCCGAGGCCCAGAAGCGACTACCGAAGATTGTCCTGACGACCTCGGCTACCGGACCGGTGGTCCTCAAGCGCGCCGGATCGCGCTCCTCCCGTGAGGGAACGATCAACGTGACCGACGGCGGCGACTTCGGATCGAACGCCTGGTACGGCCGCGTCGAGCTCGACGGCTCGTTCACCGCCGGCCGCGACCTGACCGTGCCCATCCGCGAGCTGCTCACCGAACTCGCCGCCGACCCGGCGAAGGTCGCCGGTCAGAACGGCGTGGCCACCGGGGCCTGCTGCTTCTGCGCGAAGCTCCTCTCGACGCGCGAGTCGCGCTCGGTCGGATACGGCCCGGTCTGCGCTGAGAAATTCGGCCTGCCCTGGGGCGATACCGCGGCGGCCGACGAGGAAGACGAACGCGCGCGACGCTGGCAGGAAAAACTCGACGCCGCTCCGGTCCAGCGGCTCCCACCCGTCGATACCACACACGAGCCAAGCTGAAGCGCTAATCCCAGGCGCTCGCTGGCGACCCGTCACGATTAGCAATCTCGTGACGGGTTTTTTTACCTACAGACTCTATGTCTCGCCCATCCCGGTTCCACTCCTCCATCTTCCTGTAAAGGGTCGCTCTGCCCACGCCCAGTTTCTTGGCTGCTTTCTTCACGTTGCCATTACACGCCTTCAGCGCCTCTAGATAGGTCTCTTCGATAACGTCGTCGATCGGTCTGATCTCCTTCACCTCTCGCGGCACGCTGAACACGCGCTTCGGCCTAACTATCTCACCCCACCGTTCGAGCTTCTTGTAGATTCCACCCTTCGTGTGACCGAGATGCGGAACCGAGGCCACCACCGCACCGCGCGGGTGTCCGTCGAAGTATCGTAGGGTCTCGAGGACGAGATCGCGCTCGACGTCGCGAATCGGCTTCGGATCAAATCCCTCGGGAACGACCACGTCGGTCAGGTAGAGGTCCTCGAGATTTCCGACGGCTCGACGGATCCTCTCACGACTGATCCCGAGCGCGGCGCTGGTCTTGGTATAGGTGGCCCTCTGTCGGCCACCCTTGTCCCCGGCCGGAGCCGTCGCCAGCCTGAAGTGAGCCAACGTCCTGAGCAGGTGCTCGCGCAGCACGTCGTCGATCCTTCGCAGAACGAAGCCCGCCTCCGTCATCGTGCGCTGGCGCCGCTCGGTCTCCGCGTCTATCCGGATCCGAGCCTCCCGCTTCGCGGTGGGAGTTCCTGGCAGGATCCTTCCAAGGTCGTCGCGCTTCCGTTTGGAAAGAGCCTTACTGATCAGTCGCTCTCGATGAGGCGTGTCGCGGAGATCACGTCTCCTGCGCTTCAGGGCGGAAACCTTGGCGTAACCGCGCGTCTTCCACCGGAGATAACGATCGACGCCCTCTCGAACTTCGATGTCGCGGAAGCCCGGATCAATCACCCCAATCTCTTCGGGCTCGAACTCCTCGCCGTCCTCATTCATGCACGATGACAACGGGAAAATCTGGAAGTTCAACACCATGCGCCGTTTCGCCTGTCGAGATGGACCGCAAAGAGGCTTCCATCCAACCGTATGAGCTAATCTCCCGTGTTTAGCAACCGCGCGCGCTATCCAGATTGAGCGACCTCCATTGGCCCAGTACTCCCAAAGCCTAAGTTTCACGTATTGCGCGCAGTCTTCGTTCTCGTGAAAATCTCCGAACCAAGAGCGACGAAGCCGAACGCCGGCGAGCATCTCCTCGAACGTGTCGGCGAACTCCTCTTCCTCAGCGTCGGACATCAATCAGAGCTGCACTTCCCATACGTTAGAAACCTGGAACGTCTGCTCGCCGATCTCGACCGCGGCCTGAACGTAGACTTTGTGACCGGCAAATAGACTCTCTTTGAAATAGAGACGGTAATCGACGACCTCGTCGGCCGGACCCGACCAGTACGCGTCGAGGTTGATCACTCCGCCGCCGAACGGGTCCTCGTGCGCCTCCGTGCCGTTCGCCTTGTTGATCTTCAGCCAGGCCATCGGAAACGTCCGCATGACCTGCGACTCCTTCTGAAATGTCAGGTCCGCCTCGGTGACTACCTTGTCGAACCGCTCGAGTCCGACGCCGAGCCAGATAATCTGATACGTCTTACCGGGATTCGTGGGGTCGTTATCGATCACGCTCGGCCCAACTCGCGTGCCGATGATCCCCATGCAATCCAGCCAGCCATCCTTCAGCTTTCTCTCCGATGGCGACACGTTCGCTCCGGCAACTACCGGAGGAAGATCGAGAGGATCCTGGGTACAAGTGAACTCGAACCGCGGATTCAGGTCGTCTAAAAAATGCCCGGTGAATACCGGCGCCGCGGACTCCTCCCCCTCAGCGGCGAGCGCGACCGGCTGGCTCAGGATCTCGACGATGCTGTCGTAATCCATCACCGAGAGCGGTGGACCCGAACCACCCGGCGGCGCCTCGCATGAGCTGAAGCTGAAGAGCAGGAGGACCTCCGGTACGATGAGTCGCATGAACTTGGATTCTATGCGTCGCCGCCGAGCTCCTCAACTTCTCCCGGCGTGGTTCCCTCGTCGACTCCGCGAATCTCGAGCTTCGGCCTCTTCAGGTAGCCGTTCTTCCAGATCCAGCGAATCAGCGGATCGACGTCGGGGTTCCTCTGATCCCTCGAATCGACGAGGCTGATCGTCCCGCCGGTCGACAGGTTCAGGACGACGAACCGCTGCTCGGCGTTGGCCGGCGACATGATGATGGAGACGACCCGAGCCTCCTCGCCCGGGGCGAAGTAGATGTGGCGACCGATGAACGGCTCGGGTTCGGGTTCGTAGGCCATCAGTTCCGACTCGAGGAGCCCGGCTTCATCCTGGAACGCTCGGTCTCGGACGCGACCCAGTCGGTCGGTTCAACCGCCGCCGGCGCGACGAGGACCCCCGCACCCTTGTGCTCGTGGACGACCTGCTCCTTCCAGCCGTAGCGCGTTTTCAGCATGAAGATCTGAGCCGTAAGCTCGTCGCGCGGAGCGGCGTCCGGGTTCAGCCCCATCGCGGTGCGCGCGAACCGACCGACGACGCGGGCGTGGACGTGAGCCCCGCCGGCGTCGAGCTCGGTCCGGAAATGACGCTGGAGCGTCTTCTCGCCGATCGGCCTCGGGAGCTCCCCGTCCTCGACCGGCCAGTAGATCACCTTGGCGAGCTCCTCGTCGGTCAGGCCGCAGCCGCGGAGCACCATCACGCGCGCGCGGTCCTCCGCCGTCGGCTCGTACTTCTTGAGCTTCCTCTTCGTCTTCGTCATCGCTCGCGCCTACTCGATCGGCCTCGCGCCGTCGACTCGGAGGATCTTCGGCGCCGTCGCGTTCCAGTTTATCTTATGGTGAATCCGGTGGGAGAACCTCCCGATCGTCGAGATCTTCGCGCAGGACGGCGCGTACATGACCGTGTAGAAGCTCTTGAGGTAGGTCCCGTTCTCTCGGTAGAGCTCGGAGATGCCGCCCCCCCCGGACTGCGTCATTTCCTGGTTGAGCTGAAGCGGCCGGTAGGTGAAGAAGAGGCGGCCGCGACGGCTCCTCGACGTGTAGGTGTTGACGTCTTCGTTCATCCGACCGACGAACTCGAACGGACGCGTCGCATCGCAGACGAAGGAGTTCATCGCCTTCCGCATGAGCTTGATCGGCGAGCCCTCCGACGTTCCTCCCATGTGATCCCCGCCCTGAGATAGCGCGACCGAATCCGCTCCGCTCGCGCCGAGGAAGTCCACGAGTGCCTCGAAGACTCCGTCGAGACTCCGAATGATCCAACCGTGAAACCGCGGCGCCGGATCGTCGTCGCGCTTCCCGAGCCAGCGGTAACCGATCCAGCCGTAGTCGTCGTCGAGCTCGACGAAATAACGAACCCCCACTCTCTCGGCGAGATCGAAGCAGGCGTTACGAGCATAGGTAATAGTTCGGCGATCACCTCCGCAATCGCCCTCGTCGATACGCGATCCGACCTCGCTCTTCGAGAAGACGAGCACCTTCTCCTTCCCGAACCGCTCGACGTAGTCGTCGAGCGCGTCGTCCTCGTCGTCGACCGCGAGGAAGACCTTCCCCGTGTAACCGCACTTTTCCAGGGTCGAAATCGTGAGGACTCGATCGGGTCGACCGTGAGTCAGGATGAACGCGGCGAAGTCGTCACGCATCGGGATAGTCGGTCGCGAAGAGATCGCCGATCCGGGAATTGAGCTCGACGAATCCGCGCTCGATCGCCTGATCTGCGTCCAGGATCACGAGGACCGATCGCTCGAAGAGAGCCTTGACCTCCGGCGTCGCCTGAGCGTAGTAGTTCGCGATCTGATCGTAGCGGAAGACGGTGTGGCGCTCGGCGGCGGAGAGCATGAAGTCCCGGAACTCCGAGTCGGCGATGTCCATCGCCTCGATCTCGGCGACGAGTTCGTCCGTGAACGTCCGGTCGGCGAGCTCGGCGACCTCGGGCGCCGGACCGCTCGGCTCGTAGACCGGCGTGACGATCTTCTGAGTGTACTCGGGCGCCTCGCCGCCGGGCTCCTCCTCACCTCCACCCAGCCCGTCCGAGCCGTCGAGGAACGAGAGGTCGTCGAACCCGACGAGGTCGACGTCGAAGTCGAGTCCCCTCAGGTCGTCGAGCTCGCCCCTCAGTAGGTCGAGATCCCAGCCGGCGTCTAGCGCCAGTTGGTTGTCGGCGATCACGTAGGCGCGCTTCTGAGCCTTCGTCCAGCCGCGGGCGGTCGAGCAGGGGATCTCCTCGATCTCGAGCCTCTCCGCCGCGAGCACTCGACCGTGGCCGGCGATGATCCCGCCCTCCTCGTCGACGAGCACCGGATTCGTCCAACCCCACTCGCCGATCGACGCGGCGATCTTCTCGACCTGGCGATCCGAGTGGGTCCTCGGGTTCCTAGCGTAGGGGGCGAGATCCTCGACGCGACGCATCGAGACGTCGCACGCCGGCCAGTCGTTGGCGATGATCATTCGCTCGTAACCCTACTTCAGCCGAGCTCCCCTCCCTGGGAGTTTCACGCTTTATCCTCTCCGAGGTCGCGCAACTTGTCGCGGGCAGCTAGTGCCTCGTCAAGAGCCTGGCCCGAGGGGGCCAGGCCTACACGGTAGGCGGCCAGGATCCGACCACGTGCCAGGGCGAGTCGTTTCCAGTTCATCAACTTCTTCTTCAGGATCTTTACGTCTTCCATTACAAAAACGGCCGGGTCGACCTCTCTCCGATCGACCCAGCCGCCTCGAGTCGTCCCCGCTTACTTGGCTCCGAGAGTCATGATCGACGTGAGCCCAATCAAGTCCCTCACGGATTGAAGGTGAGCCTTGGCACATGCCGATCGCGTCTTGAAATCCGCGCAGTCCGTCACGACTCGATGAGTGACGACCACCGTCTTACCATTCCTGTTCACCGGCATCTTCGATTGCCACTCGGTCTCGTACTTACCGGGAACGAAGCTCGACTGAGCGAAGCTCGAGCCCGAGCGCAGCACGTGACGACCGAGTAGATCGACGCGAACGTCCGCGACCTCGGCGAGGGTTACTCCCTCGTGGTGATACAACGCGACGTGAGTCGGTGAAATTATGTTCGCGTGAACGACCTCCGGGAGCACGGTCGGGTCGGGAGGAATAGAAAGCGCGACGACTGCCGCGAGGATCAGCGAATTGAACATTCGGGGGTTCTCCTTTCGATGGTTCGCCCCCTCGATCCGAGCTCGCGGTCGGGGACATCTCCGCGGACTAGCCAAGCCTAACGCACAAAAACCAACACGGGAAGCGGGGTCTCCCGGTTTCCATGTATTCTCGCGCCGATGAGGATCCCAGCAATCGCCCTCGTCCTAATCACCGGGTGCAGCGGACCACAGCTCAACGAGGCGGTCGAGTATATGAGGATGATGAACTCCCTCGAGTCGCCGATGCAACGCGACCAGCGACTCGGCAGGGACGCCGCGCCGGCGAACTTCCCACCGGTGGAGCTGCCGCCGGAGACGCTACCCGAGCTCGTGCCGCTGACCCTCGACGAGGAGGTGAAGGAGTCTCCCGACGCCGACGAGATCCTTCACGCCGCGTTCCCCGAGATCGTACCGGCGAAGATTCCGGACCCGCCGAAGCCGTTCACCTGGCAGAGGTGGCTAGTGATCTTCGGCGCCGCGTTCTGCGGAGTAGTCCTCGGCGTCGCGATCTGGTTCGGCGTCTTCAAGAAGAGGAGCTAGTCACGCCTGTTCTGCTGAGCCGCGGCCTCGGCCTGCATCGACGAGGAATGCTTCACCTCGCCCCCACCAGCGCGCGAAGGAACCCCTGAACGCCGTGTTCCATGTAGTGCGCGATCTCGTCGTCGAACGTGAAGCCTCCCGGACTGTTGATCAGCTTGCCGCGCGCGACGTTGCTGCTCGAGACCACGCCTCTCGAGCCGCCGTGGAACGTTCCGGCGAGACCGGTCAGTGAGCAGACCTGATTGTCCTCGAACCTCATGTTCTTGCGGTCATTCCAGCTGTAGATCTCCATCGCGTTTCCGATCGCGACGAAGGTGTTTCTGAGCACCCAGAGATCGTCCGTGCGCTCCTGGTGGTTGTGACTGACGAACGCCGCGTCCTTGAACCCGAGCACCACGTTCCCCGACACGATCGCGTCGCCCTGGACCTGGAGCACGGCCTCGCCCGATCCGTAGACGAGGTTGTCGGCGACGATGTTCACCCCGTTGTCGCGCGTGCCACCGACCAGGATCCCGGGGTACTGAGTGCAGTGAACGTGGTTACGAAGGATCCAGCAGTGGTGGCTACCGTCCTTCAACTCGATCCCGTCGCCCTGCTCCCCGCTGGTGTGGTGAACGTTGTTCTCGGCGATGACCCAGAACGAGGCGATGACGCTCGCGTCGTTGCCGCCGATGTAGAAGCCCTCGCCCTTCCCCTCGGTATTGTTCACCTCGCAGTTGGTGACGTAGCAGTGATGCGTATGCATCGGCGTCGTCGGCTTGCCGTTCACCCAGAGGACGACGTTCGCGGCGATCGCGGTTCCCGTGGTGTGGTGGACGTGGCATAGGTGAAGCCAGACGTCGTGGCAGTCGTAGAACTTGACGCCCTCGTCGCCGCCGGTGATCTCGAGCCCGCGGAAGCAGACGTACTCGCACTTGCCGGTTTCCCCGCCGAGGTTCAGGACGTTCTGATTGAAGTGGGGGAGAGTCAGCGTCGGCTTCTTCGCCAGGTCGAGCGCCTGAATCCAGATCGGCGCGTCCGACCTACCGCGAAGGTCGACCGCCCACTTATCGCGGCGCAGCACCCAGCGTCCCGGCCCGACGAGGAGCGAGTCGCCCGGAATCAGGCGCTCGATCGTGGTGACCAGCTTCTCGCCGTTGACCTGATTCGTGAGCGTCGGGTCGTGCAGGATGACGAGCTCCCTGAGCGGCGCGACGTTCTGCCACGGTGGGTAGATCGAGATCGACGGCTGAGGGATCGCCGCCTCGCGGAGCAGTTGGGCGACGATCTCCGTCGCCTGATCTAGGTGAGGAGTTGACGAGGGGTACGAGCAGACGGCCAGGAGGAAGACCGCCGCGGTGAGTAGTTTGCGCATAACGGAGACACTACCCTGTTGGTTTTTATTCGTCCAGTGGGTTGAGACTCTGAGCGATCGTCTTCTCCAGCACGTCCTGAAGCCAGCCGATCGGCGGCGGATCGGTCACGAAGTACTCCAGGGCCGCGAACTCCGCGCCACTGATTCGACCCCGCTCGAAGAGGGTGCGGAGCGTCTTGCAGTAGAGCACGACGAGGTGCTGCTCGCGCGGGTTCACGACTCCGGCGTCCAGGCCCATGGCTCCGTGATCGGCGGCTTACCGGACGGCTCGACGCCGAGCAGCCACGCGCACCACTCCTTCATCGTCGCCGTGTGGAAGTGCTTCGAATTCTTCTCGCCCTTATAACAGACGCCGGCCCGATCGGAAGCCATGACCCTGCGATGCTCGCCGTTGACGACGTAGGTCTCGTCCGCGCGCGGCGGCGACTTGCCCCAGGTATCGAGAGCCGACTTCTTCGCTCTCTTCTTCGCTCTCTCATCCGCGAGCTGACCGACGGCCTTGAAGAAGCACTCCCTCGTGAGGCAGTAGACCTCCGCGCGGAAGTCGTCGAGCGACCGTCCAGTCAGAGCGGCGAGCTTCAGCGTCAGCGTCGGCAGGAAGTCTTCCACCATGGCGAGGTCATTCTCGCGCAGGTAGCCGGAGACTAGGGCTCGTCCGATTCGAGTCAGCACGTATTCCTTAGCCGTAGTGCTAGACTCGCGAACCAGCGCCTCCATCTCCTCGACAAAGGAGATGGGAGCATTTAGATCGTCGTACCAAACCTGATCGGTCTCGCCGCTCCCGTCTCGAGTCCGCTCGCGGAGTTCCTTCTTCAGCTTATTGAGTTTCAGACCTTTCGACTTGGCCAGCTTCCGCCATCGATCGCGGTCGTCCTCGAGCGGCGGCTCCGACGCGAACTCGGACGGTGGTGCGCAGCGAAACCGCGCGTGGGGAGCATTTAGATCGTCGTACCAAACCTGATCGGTCTCGCCGCTCCCGTCTCCGACCTTACGCTCGCGAACGACCTCGTCCGGGTAACCGTCCGGGTACATTGGGTCCGAGTCCTCGAGCGGCGGCTCCGACGCGAACTCGGACGGTGGTGCGCAGCGAAACCGCGCGTGACCGAACATCCGAGCGATCGGCTCCGGGACGGTTGATAGGAAGTCTCGAGGATCGTTCATGGTCTGGTTCTCTCGGGAAGGAATTCGTCGAACGGGAGCGCGGGGACAGGTCTGAACCACGTCGATTCCCGCCGCCACTGGATAAGTAGGCCAGCGCGCGGTCCGCTTGCGGGCGGAACTGGCTCCGTCTCGACCGGCCCGCGGGGCCGCAACCCCGGAAGCCGACTCGGCTCCCGGTCGACGTCCCTGTAAAACTCTGCGAGAGCCGACGTCGAACAAAAACCAAGTGCCGAAAGTCTACCCCATCGAGAAGGATTTTGAAGGGGGCCGGGACCGGAATCTCGACCCGGCTATGATCACGACGTGTTGGGCGGTCACCCTGGGAGGGGTACCACGACGCGATTGCGGACGCCGCGGCTCCCGGCTTGGCGGCCAGGGGAGCCGCGGCACTTTCTATTCAATGCAAGCTGGCTGTTACAGCTTGCGAGGCCCCCTCTGGAACGCGAACTAGAGGTGGGCCTCTTTTCTTGTCCACCACCTCAGAGCGGCCTGATCCGAACGAAGGCGCCGTCCTCCCGACCCCAGAGCTTCTCGACGTCCACGTAGCTCGCCACCTGACAGTCGTCCGACCAGACCAGCGCTCCCCGCTTGCGCCAGTCGCCGAGCGCGTCCTCGACGGCCTTGACCAGGTTGCTCAGGTCCGGCTTCTGATCGTGGGAGAGCGAATTGAGGTCCATCAGTGCGGGGCCGTCCCCGATAGCGAAGAAGAACCGGCACTCCAGGGAGACCGGCCCGTAGGGAAACGGCACCTCGAAGCCCGGCGGCGTCCAGATCGGCGAGCCCGCCCGCTGCCGACTCGGTCCTCCCGCCGGCGTCACCTTCAGCGCTCGAAATGCGGCGGTCCGAACGGCCACCATCCACTCGTCGGCCGAGGCGTCGGGCCTCCCCCTCCCACGATCGACGCGCGCTCGGGGCGCCGGTCTCGGGATTCCGGGTACGGTGAAGTGCAGCTCTGATTTCTGATCGCTCATGACGGTTTTTTAGGGAACATTTGCCGGATTTCAGCCAAACCAGCCCAGTAGCCCAACCCCCTAAGAGAGAGAGAGTGGGCTGAAGCCCCACTCTCCTCGGACTCTCTCTGGGCTGGGTTGGGCTACTCTGGGCTGCTCGACGCTATATAGTAACTTAGGACCGTTCGAAGTGGGCTACCCTGGGCTACCCCGGGCCCAAAAGCAGCCCAGATCACCCAAAATCGGCCGGAGACCCGCCTCCCACCGTGGGCTACATAAACCACGTTCCGGTAAGGACTTCCAACCGAAAAAACGGGCGTAGCCCAGCGTAGCCCACATATGAACGAAACCCTAACACTCCGAATCGGCCGATCTGGCACGGTTTTCGAGTCCCGGCCGGAACGGTCGTTCCGGAACGGATATCGAGCGATTATCGAGTCGGCGGAGCCCGTATCCCGAAGCTCACTCCTCCCCCAGGAACCGCTCGGCGAGAAATTTCGAGTACGCCGGAGGAATTGCCTGAGAGAGCTCCTTCGCGCTCATCCAGTCGATTCCCATGGCTTCTCGCCAGGACTGAAGACTTCCCGGAAGCATAGTCGGGTACGCACCCCTCCCCCCGTGGGGGTGGCCGTAGACGCCCACAACGGGGTAGGTGTGATCGCAGGGGGGCGGTTCTGGAGGCGAAAACGAGAGTTCGAATACCCGATGACGCCTGAGCTTCAGCCCGAAGTGTGACCCGCAGAGAGTGACGTCCTTCCGGAGAGGGGCGCCGGGGACGTTCTCGATGATCCACTCGACCTTCGCAGATCCCAGTCGATCGCGGACGTCTCCGATGAGGTCCGGAGTCCCCTCGCGATTGACGTTGCCTCCCGTCATGTATCTCTGGCATGGTGGAGAGGCCCAGATCAGGTCGAAACCGTCCAGCGAGAAGGTCAGCGCGTCGGCCTGAACGAACTCGAACGGATAGCTTGGTTGAGGGAGGAGGTCGACCCCGGTGACTTCGAAGCCGGCCTGATGTAGTCCCATGGAGACCCCACCCGCTCCGCAGAATAGATCTAGGGCCCTCACTCCTCCTCCGGGAACCGCTCCTCCAGCCCCAGCTTCGGCGTCGGCCACACGTACCGCCGACTGCCCTTTACTTCCGTCCGGATCAGGTCCGCGCCCTCCAGGTCCCGCACGATCCGCTGAAGCGTCGACCTCAGCACGCCGCGCAGCGCCACCTCCTCGAGTAGCTGCGAGAACGTGATCGCCTCCAACTCGCTGAACGGCTCTAGCACCTCGAGTACCGCCACGATCTGTGCCTTCCGAGCCGGGTCCCGCGTCATCGCGTTGATCGCCGCGAAGCTCTCCGCGTCCGTCTCCGGCCTGATCAGCCGGCACGAGCTCTGCGGATTACCGAAGTCGTCCGGCGGGAGTTGTCCGAGCTGGATCGTCTCCAGCTCCAGCGAGATCCCCTCGAACTCGGCGTCGTCCTTCGCCTTTTCCCCAACTACGTGGACCTGCGGACGCCGCTCGCCCGGCGTCTTCAGCACCCGGATCTTCGCCTCCACCGCGCCCGCCATCACCGTCGACCCCCGCTCCGAGTCACCCGCCTTCCGGGTGTGGTGGACCAGCGCCACCGCGACCTCGTAGTCCCGCTGAAGACCGCGGCACCGCTCGACGATCTCCGTCACGTCTCGCGCCTGGTTCTCGTCCACCCCGGGGATTGCCCGACTCAGCGTGTCCACCACGATCAACGCCGGCTTCTCCTCCATCTCCTCGATCTTCCGCCGGATCCAGTTCAGCCGAGCCGGGTCGCTCAGCCGGATCCCCTCCGTGAACGCCAGCCGACCGTCCAGCTCCGCCGGGTCGCCGTCCCAGGCCGCCAGCAGTCGCTTTCGCATGCCCACCAGGCCCTCGAGCGCCCCGTAGAGCACCACGCCCGGCTTCGTCGGCAGCTCGAACCAAGGACGCCCGGAGGCCACCGCGATCGCCATCGACAGTGCCACGAAACTCTTGCCCGAACCCGGGGCGCCGTAGATCATCGCCAGCTCGCCGCGATTCAGGATCTGATGGATCAGCGCCGGCGGGGGTCGCAGCGCCATCAGGTCCGACGGCCAGAGGATCTCCGGCTCCTCGATCGGGATTTCCTGAGAAAGTATCGGGATTTCCTGAGAAAGTGGGGACGTCCCAGGCGTAGCGGTCGTTCCTCTCTTGACGAGCTGAAGATGCCGCCCGCGCTCCCGCAGCGCCGCCCGGTAGGCCGGACTCTCCGCCGCGATCCCGAAGACCGTCTTGATCGTCCGTCCCCGTCCCCCGGCGAAGGACGCCCAGTGCTTCCGACAATCCGCGTCGCCGCCGAACTTCGAGCCCCGCGAGCTCCAGTCCACGAACAGACCGAAGCCCTCCTCCGAGCCGCCGAACTCGTCGTGGATCCCCATCCCGACCTTCACCCAGTCCTCGTACCCGAGATCGGGTTCCACGTGGAGCAGCGCCTCCCGGACCTCGTCGACCCGGTCGGAGTGCGTCGGCGCCGCCACCGGGTAGGATGCCTCCCCCACCGAATCCAGCACCACGCCCCCCCGATTACCGGTGAGGTCCCGCGCGAAGGTCAGCCCGGGCGGCCCAGGGACCGGAGTTCCGGCCGCGAGGGGCTCCGACGCAATGACCCCTCGAGTACTCGAGCGGGAATCCGGCAACCGGGCCGGGACCCTCAGCGCGTCGATCAGCCAGTCCGGCGCCGGCGCGACGGCCTGACCGCTCATCTCCGGTAGGTCGGGCGGGAAGTCCCACTCGTAGAGGTTCCCGCTCGCGTGGTTCGACGGCGGCAGGATCACGTAGCCGCCCTCCCCGCGCACGTCGAGACCAGACTCCCGCCGCGCCAGGTTCTTCATCGGCCGATCCGGGTCCCAAGTGAAGAACAGGTGGTGGGATCCTCCGCCCGACCCGGTCACCGCCAGCGGCGTCTCGGGCAACTCCCGCCCGGCGCAGAGGTCCGCGAGCTCCTGACCGCCCGACTTATCGCCGCGCTCGTCGACGTCGAGCACCCAGACTCCCGAGCCCGCGCCGGTCGCCAGACCGATCGAAGCGTCGGGGAACTTCTCCAACCACCAGGTGCAGAGCCAGCTCTCGTCCGTCGTCGCGTTCTTGCATCCCCGCGGCGTTCGCGGGTGCTTCCCCGCGTCCCGGCAGCCGACCTTCCCGCACGAGCACTCGCCGTTCTCGAGCATGCTGTACACGGGAAACACTCTCCAACCGAGAGCGGCGTACCTCCTTGCCCAGACGAGATTCGACATCGAGATCCACCAGTAGACCCGCTCGACTCCGGCGAGTCCCACCCTCGTTTCGAACAAAATGAAGGCGGAGGATTCGCGCCCGAACCGCGCGTCGCGCGCCGGTAGCGTCGCGCCGACGACCCCGCTAGATGTGGGGGTGACTCATGTCAGAATTCTCGCGACGCGTAATTTCACGATACGAAAATCCGACTAGGACGTCACCCGAAGTGCAGCGATTGAAGATCACTCCCCGGAGACCTCTTCTCGTCGATCTCTGGTAGAGATTGTAGAGGTTTCGACGACAGACGGCCGCCCTCGGAATGGCGGTCACCCCATTCAACTCGACCTCGTCGAGCACCTTCTCGTAGTCGATCTTCAGCGTCATTAGAACGGGATCCCGTCGAGCCACTCGTCGCAACCCTCCACGACGAACGTCTCGGGAATTACCCGGTTACCGAACTTCGTGCAGTGATGACGATGATCGAATGTCGAGCAGTAATCGCACGTTCGGCACGAACGCTCCTGCTTGAACGGTAGGTATGTACTCAGCGCCCGCGAGAGGAGATCCTTCGCGATCACGACGTCCCGGTCCTCGCCGTGACCCTCCCGGTACCGCTCGAGTAAGATGCGAGAGAGGCGCGCGAAGACTTCGAGGTCGTCCTCGCTGAGTTCCTGACTCTCGCTCACGGGCCTACCACGCTCCCGTCCAGGTTCAGCCCACGGTCGCTCCAGTGCTTCTTCGTCTTCGCGATTAGCACGCGCATGTCGACCGCCTCACTCCTCAGCGAACCGACGACTAAGTCGATCACCAGCCCGACCACGTCGCCCGGGTGGCAGATGCCCTCGAACCGACGAGCGCAATCGACTTGCAGCGCGGAGTTCGCGTGCCCGGGTCCTTCGCTCAGTCCCCAGTGATGCTTCATCCACCTCCCCGCGGTCAGGTAGAGGGCCTTCGCGACGTCGCGCGACGCGAACTGCCGGTCGCCGATCTTGAAGTGATCCGCGGGTTCGAGAGCACCTATAAAGAGAGCTATCGCCTGGGGAAACTCCCTCGGCACGACGTCGTTTCGAAACTTCATGACGTAGCCTCGAAGCAGTCGTGGCCGTCCTCGTGACCGTCGACTGATCCGTCCTCCATGCTGTGAACCACGTTCGGCATCGGTCCGGGCTTCACATCCGCCGCGCACGGCTCCCGCGCGACGTCCGGCGACCAGGTCAACTCGCAGCGCTCGCAGCCCGGCGCCGAGACCTTGAGCAGACTCTTCGCGCGGAGCTTCAGGTCTCCGCTGCCGGGCGACACGCGGTAGGAGCAGACGACGATCCATTGGTGTCCGTTCATGCTAGCTTCTCCCTACTACCCTCGGCGTAGAGGTGCGCGATGATCTCCTCGAAGCCGCGAGCGTTCTTCACGACGCGAATGACGTCGGGAGTCTTGAATTCTGAATTCGGATCGGCCAGGACGTTCGTCGACAGCTCGATCGCCGCGACGGCCTCCTCGACGGTCTTCGGGTAGGGAGCGTCGCCGGCGTGCTTCCGCCACCACTTCTCGGCCTTCTTCCTCATGTTGCCGTCGCGCTCGAAGTGGACCCACTCCCGGATCCGCCGGCGACCGCACCAGTAGACCACGAGCATCGAGTTCGGCTGGAACGGCTTCCGATGAATGGAGACCTCCATCGAGTCGACGCGGTGCTCCTTCGGCATCGGCAGGGAGATCCTCTTCCCATCGCCGTCGAAGTCCATCACGGCGAGCGTCGAGGCCTCCGCCTGATGGTTCGGCCGAATCTCGAAGGTCGGCCAGACGTAGCCGCAGGGGATCGGCGGGATGCCGGGGCAGGCGAGGACGCCGACGAGGGAGATCGTTCCGCACTCGGGGCAGACCCGAACCGACGGCTCGGCGACCGACGCGCGCTTCGACCTCGGGCGGATCTTATTGATCGGCCCGTGACGAAGGACGTTACTTCCGTAATCTAAAACTAAACAATTTGAAACGATCAAGCCCTCGACGACGAATCGATGTCGAGGTCCAGCATTCAGGACGTCGTAGACCGTCGCGATTGCTTCCTCGTGTTGAGCTGCTGCTGTGACCTCGTAGTCCATCGAAGATTCCCCGGCTCGTAGTGACCAGCGCGCACGTTGAACTTGAATCTGGAGCGAACGGCACTCTCCGAGAGTCTTCCAACCATAGTCAGTCACCACTTCGTGGTCGGGGGTAGCCCAGAGCCCATCGTAATAGATCACGCGTTGAGGACCCATGCACATAACGCCGTCATGAGATATGAACTCAACGCCGTCCCACAGGAGATCATCGCCGCGAACCTGTTCAATCGGCACCAGACCGCGATCAGTCAGGACGCGCTGACCCTCGGCAATACAATTCTTCTTCCCGGGAGAGTTGCGCATCCCGCGCCCCATGATCTGCACGTAGAGCCCCGGGCTCTGCGTCGGTCGCATGACGATGAGTAGATCGATCAGCGGCGAGTTGAAGCCGGTCGTCAGGACTCCGACGTTCACGAGGCACGTCAGTTCGCCAGCCCTGAACTTGTCGGTCAGGTAGTCGCGCTCGACCTTCGGGGTGTTTCCGAAGACGACCTCCGCGTCGACGTCGCAGTCCATCATCGTCGCGCGGATCTGGAGCGCGTGCTTCCTCGTGCAGGCGAACGCAAGCCAGTGCCTCCGATCGTGATCGCGAGCGATCGAGACGGCCTCGTAGGTCGCCGCGATCGTCTTCGGCATGATCTTCGACTCGAGCTGCTTCCGATTGAAGTCGCCCGCGGAGATCGCGACGCCGCGGACATCGAACGACTCCTTCGGCTGCTTCACGACGAGCTCGCAGAGGTGATCCGGGACGAGATCCTCGAGCCTGACCTCGTGCGCGACGTGCGTGAAGATCCGATCGTCTCCGCGGTGGAGGTAGCCGCCGTTCATCCGGTAGTGCGTCGCGGTGTAGCCGACTCTCCGGACCTTCGGGTTCAGCTCACGCATCGCGTCGAGGAAGGTAAGGTAGCGACCTTGCCCCCTCTTGGGCACGAGGTGAGCCTCGTCGACCAGGACCAGGTGGTAGGGACCGAGTTCCTCGACGCGATTATAGACGGACTGGATGCCGGCGAAGAGCACGGGGCTCCCGAGGTCGCGCCGCTTCATGCCAGCGGAGTAGACGCCGGCGATCGAGTTCAGCGGCGAGTCCCACTGACCGAGGAACTCCTCGTAGTTCTGTCGGATCAGCTCGCGCACGTGGGTGAGCACGAGGAATCGGTTCTTCGGGAACCGCCTCAGGCTTTCGCGGATGAACTCCGCCATGATCAACGACTTGCCGCCACCGGTGGGTACGACGAAGAGGGGATGGGCGTCCGGTTCCTGGTGACGCTCGAAGAACTCGTAGTGCTCGTCGAGGCTCTCGCGCTGATAGGGCCGGAGGGTCAGGGGCACTTCAGGTTCCCTCCGCGACGAGTCTTTCGAACTCCTCTTCAGTGACCGATCCGACGTGACTACCGCAAGCGTCGAGTCGTTGATAATTGATCGTCTGATTCACGTCGTCGATCTCGGCGTCGAGCTTCCTGAATACTCCTCCGGAGTATCGAGTGGTACTCCCGTCCGATCTACCGCCACCGGACGGCGCGAGGAGAACGAGCAGCTTGCCGTTGAATCTCCAGATCGCTCCCGCGTCGTAGGGTCTCATAGCATCCTGTCCGTGAAGCCCACCGGGGAATCGTTCACAGCAACCCATCCTTTATCACCTTCTCCACAGCATTCGCGACCAGCCGTCTCACTATGAAGCGAGTGAGAATGCTCGTCACTCCGGATGAGAGATCCCTCGAAGCTTCGAGAACTTCTTCGTGATGCTTCTTCAAACTGATCTCTCCCTTCACGTAGTTCGTCTCGGAATCAACCTCGCGCGCGCGATAGGTCGCCGCAGCGTCGTTGATCGCGGCCGTCAGGTCGTTGATCGCGGCCGTCAGTTCTGGATCTATCTGTTCTTCAGTCATCGATCTTCTCCGGCAAATCCTCCGGTGCGAGTGGCCGACAGTCCACATGGTAGGGCTTGCCACCGACGACGACCTCGTGTCCGCCGGATATCGCGACGCCGCACTTCGCGCAGCGGATCACGTCTCCCTCCTGATCTCCGTTCCGCTGAATCCCTCGACCTCCGGGTGCTCGACGACAGTGAACCCGGGATCGCGCCCGTAGTGGATCGAGTCAATGTCGGGCATTGGAAACACAATAGCGTCGAGTCCGTCGAGACCGTCGCGGAGCAT
>Ga0255047_10000502_pt1 | contig 32221 bp, 21 predicted proteins | sample JV7_2_1_MG_FD_183640 | JGI IMG/M metagenome (GOLD analysis project Ga0255047, IMG submission 183640) | Seawater microbial communities from Jervis Inlet, British Columbia, Canada - JV7_2_1 | ecosystem: Environmental > Aquatic > Marine > Inlet | place: Canada: British Columbia | collected 2016-10-06
TAATTTAAAACCTCTCATCTTTTCGTTATGCGCAATTCCTTCTTTGTTGCCTGTAGTTCCTGGGCTATTTAAAGTTCTCATCTTTGCCCAACCGCCTTGATGCATCATATCTGATTCACAGTGATTTAAAGGACTATTATCGTTATCAGGTATATTAGTTGTTTTGCCTTTAGATATAGTAGTTCCTTTTACATAATACCCTCTTTCTCTTCTTCTAAATTCTTCGTCCATCATTTCGTCTACTCCTTTAGCGAAAGGATCATTTTTTCTAATACTATCTACGTACTTTTTAGCTTCAGCGCCTTCTGATCTTGCAAAGTCATTGTAACCCTCTATAACGCTTTTGTGTTTTTTACCTTTGTGCATTTTGTTTATTTTATTATTTTATATACTGTTTTACCAAACTCTTTTTCAGCGAGTAGTTTTCTGTTTCTATTTTTATCTACGCTTTGATAGCTTACATGTACCCAAGCTGGATTTTTATCATCGCCAAACTCCCATATGATTTGATCAAAATTACAATGACTGCATATCCAATCAAACATCTCTGCATTAGTTTTATATCCATAGACATCATCAATATCTATTGCCATACCTTTACAATGCTGTGAACTAGATGATCCTCCTATGGCTTTATTTAATTCTTCAGAACGAAACATGCTATTGATTTTTATTGGTCCACCAACCCATAATCTTAGTGGTTCAAAAATCTTTTCAGCTAATATCTTCATGTTATTAGTTTGCTCTTCGTTAGGTAAATTGTCTATGCTACATCTCTTAGCTGTATTCGAATGTATCGCTTCAGCAAAAGTAATATGATCGCTTATTTTCATAACTAGTCTCTTATAAGATTCGTAGCGTTGTATTCTTTGTCTTTAAACTTAAACTTCATGCCTTCTAACTTTTTAAATCTTTCTGTAGATTTATCAGAAAAAGGATTCCCTGCTATAGACTCACTTCTATTAAGCTTGTTATGTTGTTTAATAGCTTTGTCCATGTCAGGATAAACATTTCTTAAACTATCTTTTTCTTTTTCTCCTATTTCATTATGCAAAGGAGATGATGCATAAAAGTTTGGTATTTTTATCATAACTTAAAATTTAAAATTTATTCCTGCTTTTAGTACTTCTATTTTTCTATCCCAATACTTTTGTATTGCTACTTCTGTAAATAATCCTAGTTTTTTACTTAACTTTAATCCAAACTGTCCACCAACAGAATAATCAATCCAACTGTTTTTACCTACAAATGACTCATAGGAATATGTATTGTTATAAGTTTTAGCAAATGTCTTATGCAGTGGAAGCATTGAGCCATACGCATGAATCCATAGGTTTTTACGATAATGGTAAAAGTCTAAACCGATGATAGCACTTAAATTAGCATAATCACCAGATATTAAGTTTAATTGCTCTTCATTAAATTGGTTTACTAATCCACCAAATATATTATTTCTATAATCAAGATCTGAACTAGAAATTAAAGTTCCTCCATCGTCATACCAAAAATAATCTCCACCAGTTTCTCCTGTAGCTGTATTTTCCCATGTATAAAAAACATCAGTATGGCCATAATAATATCTGCTTAAATCCCACCATTGATTTTCTTCTAAATAAGATTCTATAGGATTTACTCCATAAGCTTTTTCATAAGTTCTATATATACCTCCGATACTTAGGCTTAGTTTTTTACCAATAGGTAATCTAAGTCTAAGATCTGCAGATCTATAATCTAAATCCACTAATTCGTTTCTAGTTTCTTCAATTTTAGCTATATAATTTTTACCTAAATACCTAATAAACAATTTAGAGTTTTTAAACTTTACGCCTTGTTGTTCGCCTTTAGACATTTCAAATAAATATTCTAAACCTTTTGTGTTACCTTCGTTAGATTTTTGGCCAATGTTAGTTTCCGTGCCGTCATAAAATCTGTCTTTATCTTCATAGTCAAAAAAAGCTAACTTTCTAAAACCTAAAGTATATGTAGCATCATTTGGTACACGTGGTGTTGTTTCTTCTAAATAATTTTCTTGAGTTACATAGAAAGATTTATCAGCTTGTATAGCATTGCTTTGATCATAACTACCGTAAACAGTACTATATTTAAATACTTTTTTAAAAAATTGAGCGTTAGCGTTTAAGCTAAATATCATTATTAGTAATAATAATTTTTTCATTAATTTCCTTTTTTAACATTTCTTGTAACAACAGGACGTGTATAGTTAGCGCTTGGTTTTGAATTATAACTTGATCTAGAATTAAAACTAGGTTTACTATTAAAGCTAGGTTTAGTATTATATCTAGGTTTTGGTTTATTATAATTAACTCTTGGTTTTGTTACTGGTTTATAACTTACAACTGGTTTCTTATTTAGAATGACTCTAGATTTGCTTGGTCTACTAACTATGTTGTTTTCAATACTAGTTCTTCTGCTAGAGTTGTAAACTACATTATAACCTTGATTATTAAAAGGTCCTTGTGTCCAAGGTCTTGTATAGTAATCCCAGTAATTCCACGGTCTATAAAAATGAGAGTAATAAGAATAATAACTACCGTGATAAAAATCAAAATCATACCACAAAGGTCTTACACCCCAGTAACCATAATTATTACCAAAATAAAATCTAGGTGTTATTGGTTTTATAACAAAACGTATAATATTAACATTGTAGTTGCTAAACATAGAAACATCTGTTGCTTCGGTTACAAGCATAGTATCATTAACATATTGATAATTTGCGCATCCAAAAAGTAACATTGCTAATATTGTTAGTTTTTTCATATTTAAAATTTGTTTGATTGTAATTCGTCTATGTGTTTTTGTAATTGCTTAGCTGTATCTTCTGGTAAAGTTAAAGACATACCTCCATGTATTCTAATTATCTCATCACCATTGTTATATAACACTATTGTTGGTAGATATTCTACTTTTTCTTCTTTAAAAAACTTACCATGCTCACTTATAAATAAAGTATGCGTGTTAAATTCTTTAAACTTTTTTAATGATATTTGCTTGTCAACTAAAAACTTTGCGCTAAATTGTACTACGCTTATGTCATCTTTATATTGGCCAAAGCTTAAGGTTGTGAATAAAAATGCTAATATTATAACTACTTGTTTCATCTATTTTTTTGTATTTCATACAGTCTTGCGTCTAAAGTTTTCATCATTTCTTTTATTTCGTCAACATCTTTTTCAATGTTATCCACCTGTTCTATAACTTTTTCTACATTAGATCTTATTAGTTCGTCTTTGTATTTAAACTCTACACTAGATATTTCAGGTTCAGGCATTTCCATAGCGATTGCTATGTCTGCTTTTAATGTAAAATAAGTTGTAGCTAGTGCTATAGTAAATCCCACTATTGTACCTATAGTTTTAAGGTCAAGTGTTACTTTAGTTTGTTCGCCAATTTCTTGTGCCATTAGTCTTCTTTTATTTCAAAATTTTTATCACCTAGTTTTTTAGTCTTATAGTCTCCTCCCATTAAATATCCATCTTGAATAAGTTTAGGATTTTTAATTCTTAAAGTATCGCCTTTTTTTCCAGCAACACTTTCTTCACTACGTAAAACGTACTTTCCTTTTTTGTCTTCTTGTACTTCACCAGTATTTTCTCCAACTGTTATGCCATTTTTATTTAAAGGTGACGCGTAAAAGTTTGGTATTTTTATTCCTCTCATTTTATTTTTTGTTTTTTGGCATTAACCAATATTCGTAATCTCCAGTAGGTCTTTGTACTCTTATGTAATCGACGTTTAATTTACCTTCAGGTACACCTTTCGTCATAGGTTTTCTTTTATAACCAAGTCTTTTTAATTTAAGCGCGTCAGTTTTGTATTGTAATTTTATTTTTGCATCTTCTTTTTCTTCATTTTCAAGAGTAGTTTTAGTACCCCAATAAGGTAGTTCTGCTTGCCAACTAGTATAACCCATAGCTAACATTGCTCTTTGCCATAACTCTAAATCATTATCTGACATTTGTTTTAAGCTCATCATTAACCTTAAAGCTCTATCCGCTGGAATATTTGTAGAAGCAGAAACAACTTGACCAATTGCTAAGTAAGCTGGATTGTCTAAATTAAATCCTCTTCTAAATATTTCTTTTCTATTGTATTTGTAAGTGTTAGCAGCGCTTCTTAATTTTCTTATTTTAGAATCTATAGCAGGAGAATAATCAAAAACAGACCAAACAGCTTCTTCAAAATCTGGTGATTTCTTTTGCGCTTGTTTATTTACTTCTAAGCTAATTGCTATTAAAGTATCTACTAATGCACCACCATATCCTAAACCTCTTAATAAAGAGCTTAACATACCTTGACCAATATCCATTGCTTTTTCATCAGCACCTCTTTTTTCTTTTTCTTCGTCATCTTCTTCTTTAAATAACAAAGTAAATACAGCGGCTTGCATAGCATTAAATATTAAGTTTTGTGCTACTCCATAATAAAATATTTTAGACACATTAGTTTTCCAATCACCTCTACCTGCTAACAAATCAGCCGTTGATTTTTTAATTATTCTAGCATACTGCATAGGTGTGTTAGCAAAATTTAATACTAATCTACCTAAACCACTAGCTTGCTGCATTGATATTCTATCAGTTCTACTTGATTGTTGGCTTTCTTCTGATACTTGATAAAAATCATTAAACGCTATGGCCTCTGCTTCTGCTTTAGTGTAAAGAACACCTGTATCTATGTTTACCTGTTTAACTAAACTATTTACTCTGTTTCTATAGAAAGTTGCTCCACCTGTTGATATAGCTAAACTATCTGCTATTCTAGTAAATATAAATCCTTTATTTAACAAATAAGATATAACACCTTTTATACCATCTTTTTTAGATGCTTCAGCTATTTCTGATTCTGCTACATTTATTTTTAAACCATTACGTCTTTGTACTAAATAATCAGAGTTCAACAAATACATTACATCCTTCCAATATTGTTTTTGATTAGCAAAAGCTAAACCTGCTTTAAAAGGATTGTTGTCACTCCAGTTCATAAAGTTAACAGAAGATATAAGCTGTAGTAATCCTGATTTAACATTTAAGAACATTACAGCACCAACAGAATTGTTTAACCAATCCATTACGTTTTCTACTTGAGCATTGCCACCAACAGGTCTGTTGCTTCCTCGCTTCATTCTAGATAACATGTTGCTTAGTGCGGTAGTAAAATTAGAACCATATATTGCTTCTAACTTATTCATGTTTTCTTTAGAAAATATAATATCTACATTTTCTTGCCAATCTTGCAAAGCTTCTTTTCTGTATACTTTTTGTATGCTATTTATTATATCTGAAGTAATATTTCCACTAACCCATTCAGCTGTAGGTCCAGGATATTCTTTTCCTTTTTGTATGAAAGCTATTTTTTCAGCAAACACTTTCATGTCTGGATTTTTTTCAATAGCTTCAATTAGTCTCTTTTTATCTCTTTGGGATAAACCAGGAATATCCATACCTTGCATGTTCCATATAAAAACTCTTAAAGCTTGCGAATGAGTAAAGTTACCAACGCCTACTTGTTTACTTAAGTTTTTAGGAACGTTATCTATAGTTTTTCTTAATTCTTCAAAGTCTTTAGCAACTGCTATTTTAGCTTGTATAACTAATTGCTCGGCTTTATTAAAAGGATCAAGTAAATTTTCTTGTATCCATCGTTGAGCTAAATTACCTTTTGCACCTTTAGGTAAAATCTTATATAACAAACCAGTAAAATCTTCTGCAGATGGTGGAATAAAAAATTCAAATTTATTTCTAGCCTTGCCTTCTACTTTTGCTCTTGCGTCAGAATAATTTTTGTACCATTCTTTACCACTTTGTTGCTCAATGATAACATTAAACTCTTTATTAATTCTTTCTCTTTTACTTTGTTTAGCTATTTGAACTTTTGACTTAACATCTATTTGGTCAAGTATGTTTTTAACAGCTTGAACATTAGCTATAGCATCGTCTGCAAAATAAAAGTTGTTATAACCTTTAGCTGCTTTGTCTAATACCCATAAAGCTTTTGCGTCAGCAGATCCATTTTCTAAACCTGTTATGTTTTCAATAGGTAAGTTTAAACCAATGCCATCTAAAAACATTTTAATACTTTCAGCAGAAGCTTGCGGCCTTGCTGTTAATACAAATATGTCACCACTACCAAACTTGTCTTGACGTTTTAAAGCTAAATCAGCTAATGGTCCTTTTTTACCATCTACAACTTTGTTAAATTCATCAAAATTAAATTCAGCACCGTTTTGTTCTAACGTTTCTGCTTCACTAGCAAACTCGGCTGGTGTTATTTTTCTTGTAGTGCCGTCTCCCATGTCAACAATAACTTTGCTATTGCTGTAAGCTAACGTGTCGTCAAAATCAAATACACTAATACCTTTTGAAGGCGTGTCTAAAGCTCTAGCTAATTCAGCAGCTTTATCAGCATTACCCATTGCTTCGATAGAAGCTTCTGTAGTTCCATCAGCATTTATAAGTGGAAATAAAGTTTTCTTATTTATCTTAACTCTTTTACTTTGTTTAGCATTAGTTGGAGCAGCAGCTTTAAATTCTGCTTGAGCGCTTTTAACACTTTTGTTTTCTAATAAAATCTCTTTAAGTAATTTATTTTGAAACTGAATATTTTCAGGATTGTTTTCTAAGTTACCTAAAGGCAAGCCTAAACTTTCAGCAACACTCATTACTTTTCCATTTTTGTAAGTAATAAGTTCGTTGAAATTGATATCTTCGTTTGTTAATAAATATCTAACCCAAATATTAGGTTTTTCCATTTCAAAAAACTCTGCAGGTACTTTGCTTTTCCAACCAGCATCACTAACTATTGTGTCGTCTGTTTTTAAAATTTGACCTTGTATGTAATTATCTTTTATAAATATTAACCCATCTTTAACGTTGTTGTTTATATAAGAATCTACTATTATTCTTACTACAGCGTTAACTTGAAGTGTATGTTCAGCTTCATAGTTTCTTCTATTATTAACACTTTTAGAAGGTATGTTTGATGTAGAGAAAAACCTAATTGGAGCTAAAACTCTAACTGGATGTCTCATCATTCCATCACTTTGTGACGCCCACCAAGCACTCCAAAACTCTAGTCTTTCAGGAATAATTTTTTTAGTTTTAGAATCTCTTATATCTTTATCTATAGCTTTAACTATTTTTTCTAATATTTTTACTTTTTCATCTTGAAGATTTCTAAAATTAGGATCATTAAGTAAATCTACTCTTTGCTCTGGTCTTAAATTAGAATAAGTGCTTTGTTCTTTTTCTGCTTGTTTAATTATAGATATATCTTGCTTATTTAATACGCTTCCACCTTCTTTTTTTATTTTATTTTTATCTACAAATATATCACCATTAACAGTTTTTGTATATTTTTTTACATACGCAGGATTATCTTTAATAAATTCACCAGACAAAGGCTTAGTAAATACTTCGTTAAATTCGTTTATACCTTTTTTAGATTGATAATTAAATATCGATCTGTTACTCATAAACATAGTGTTGGTACTAAAAAAATCTAAACCAAACAACGGCAACATTAAAGCAGTTCTTTCGTTTCTAGTTTGTTTCTGTTTGTCTGTAAAATTTTCAGACCAAGTTTCTTTTTTACCTCTGTTTGGGTATGCAGTATATTCAGCGTCTAATAATATTTTTCTTGGATTTTTTGTTACAACTTTACTGATTTTGTTTAAAGAGACTTTTGAAACAGGTTTAGATCTATTGCTGGCCTTAGCTGTTACAACATCTAGAGATGTATCTTCTTTAGATCTTTGATCTAATTGTTGTTCTAGTCCATCAAAAAATTCATCAACCGTTAGAGGTGATCTTTTTAACTCTAAAGTAGTTCTTACTTTATCTATAAAAGCTTTGTCATTTTTTAATGTCTGTAAACCTTCAGCCATTATACCTTCTGTTAACATACTAAATAAAGACTGTTGTCTTTTTTCACTAGACTTATAATATTCTTTTAACTTTTGTTTGTCTATTTTAGTTATCTTAAAAACATCAGGTCTTGAATATGTTTTTTTACCGTTTTTTACTTTAACTTGATCAGTCTTACCAATTTTTTTATAGTTTATAAGACCAGCATCTACGTTAGACTGTCGACCTAGTCTTCTTTTTATTGTTGACACAGGTATAACACCTATTAAACCTTGATTAATTGCAGTGTCTACAAAATCATTATAAGTATCACTACCCCATTTACCTATAGCAGATCTCATCTGTTGCATAACAGTTTTGTCTTTAGTGTTTGCTATTATATTTTTAGCTACACTAGAGGGATCGGTACTAGTTGTCATACCTGATATAATATCTTTAGCTAATCCAGTAGTTTTACCATCTGTTATACCTCCTATTATTTCGCCGCCTAAGTTTTCAGTTACTACTTGATTAATTACAGGAATAGAAGAAGCATATTTTTTCTTTCTACCAACATCTTGTTTTTCACGAGCATCAAAATCTACTTGAGCACTTGTGTCTACAACGTCTCTACCTTTTTCTGATAATACGTCTTGGCTAACTTGCTTTTTCTTTCTTTCAATTTCGGTTTGAAAAAACCCTTTACCTCTTGGACCAATAGTGTTTCTCATGTAATTACTTAAAGACCCATCAGCTGGATTATAATTACGAGCAATACTAGGAAATTCACTATTTAAAAAGTTTAAAGCTTCATCAGTTTGTATATCTCCTGCAGCTTTATTATACCCCATTGACGTTAAACCTAAAGAATAATATTGACTAACTAAGTCTTCTTGTAAACCAATATCCATATCAGCTCCTAAGTCTTGGTACTCTAACATTAAGTCTTGCGCTGTTCTTTTGCTTTGCTTGCCAATGTTTATATCACCAGCTTGATTTTTTATTATATCACCTATTTGACTTGTTACGCCTTTGCCTAGATCTTTACCTACAATAGCGCTTTCAGTTAACATTGCTCTTTGTGATTTGTTTAATCCTTTTCCTTTTTTTCTAGCTAAAGCATAGTCTTTAACAAAATTATAAACTTGCTTACCACTGTTAAACTTAACGGGTACGCCTAGAGTTCCTAGCAAGTTTCTAACCATTCTACCTAGCTTATCAAGAATGCCATCGTTAACATTTATTTCTTCATTAATAAAAGCGTCAGCTAAAAAATTCATAGCTTCTTCATACTGTTCATTTACAGGTTTATTTTTATATAACTTGTATCTTTCTTTTAAGTTATCTGACATTAAACCATCAGTATCAATTTTTTCTAAATAAGCTAATAAAGAAGATCCTAATGCTTCCGCGGCTACAGGATTGTCTTTTACAGTTTGAAACATTAAAGCATGTAAAAACTCATGATCAGCTACTGCTATGTCAAGAACTTTACCAGAACTTTGTTTGTCTACTATAATTAATTGCTGTCCAGTTTCTTTGTTTGTTAATATAGTTCCGTTGCCATCGCTAGAAGCGTTATTATCCCAGTTACCACTGTTGTTTTGTTCTTCTATAAAAGCATCAGCTTCTGTTGTTGTATCAAAAGCTCTCATAGATACTACACCATTTTCATCTAACAAACCTTCTATTTGACCAATTTGTTTTACTAAACCTTGCTCTGCACTTATTTCGCTAAGTCTAGCCTCTACAACTTTCATTCTATTTTTTTCACTTGCTGCCATAGATGAATCTGTAGAGTTTACAGTTTCTCTTAAATTAACAAGTTCTTGAAATAAAGAAAAAGATTCTTGCTTAGCTTCTACAGAATAATGTTTAGGTATTTTTAATAAAGCGGTCCTGTCTGCAGAAATTTGATTTAATTTATTATCGTATTCTACATCTGTTATAGTTCCTGCTTTTAGTTTAGCATCTAAATCAGTCCTAGCTAATTCATAAACTTTATTAGCCTTGTCATAAAACTTAGGATCTCTTAAACTTAATCTAGTGTTTGTTGATAAATCTTTTATTCTGTTTATGCTAGAAGAAACAAAGGCTCCACCTAGTGGCATAACTACACCGCCAATAAATCCTTCGCCCATAGAGTTAACATATTCTAAAGGATCAAATCTACCCGTTACTACTTGATCAATACCGGTTTGTATTCCTTCAGTGGCACTTTCGTTAAGTCCACTTTTTATTTGACTCATCGTTAATTTTTTTCCTTGAGTTAAAGCTTTTCTTACGTTTCCTCTAAATAATTGAGATAGACTACCTTTTGCAAAACCCAGTGACTTTATCATAAAACCAATACCAGCTCTTTCTATAGCGGCTATTCCAGCGCCACCAGTGATACCGGCCATTGTCATATTTTTGACAGCTCCTTCGTTATTATCCATATAATCTAACATCTGTTGAGGTGTTAAATCTCCAATTTCAATACCTAAATCTTTAGCCGCAGCAGCTTCAATTTGAGTAAAAGTTAAATTACCACCTTCTTGAAATAAAGTATATGTTCCGTAAGAAGCAAAGTTTGCTGCCATATATGGAATTTGCTTCAAAACAGTCTTAGGTATAAATCGTAAAGCATCACCTATATTTCCAGCTGCCAAACTTGATAAAAAATCAGTAAACTGCTCTTCGGTAAACAGCCCTTCTTCATGTTCTTTTTTCATTATTCCAATAGCATATTCTTCTACTAAACCTTGTCTTTCATTAAGATCTTTTTCCATTAATAACTTAGCTTCACTAAAAGGCATCAGCTTCCATTCGTTAGCTTTTTCAATTTTACTTATTCTTTCATCATCAGGAAGATTAAATGTAGAAGCACCTAATCCAACTTTATACATAGGTCTTCCGTCACCACTGTAAACTGAAATAAAAGGAATTATTTTATTTTTTTCAAGATCCCAGTAAACTAAAGATTGATCACCTTCTGGTAATAATCTTCTTTTAGATCTTGGATTCGTAGGTCCGTATTTTCCTTCTACTGTTGTTTTTTCGTAATCGGCTTGATCCATAACCCACGAGTCATAAGTCTGATGCTTTTCTAACAAACCATCCATCAGTATAACTTGAGCAGTTTTGTCTAAACTTATGCTACTTAAACCGCTATACGCAGCGTCGCTTAACGCCATTGCGTCATAACCTAATATTTTTTCTACAATTCTATACGGATTTAATGGGCTTACTGAATTGCTTCCACTTAAAAAAGATTTTAAACCCTTAGCACTTAATCCAAAGCCAAGATCATCAAATCTATCGTCTGCAGTCATATCAGCGTTTAATCTTTGCGTTCTTGCTATGTTTTTCTGATTGACTAAATCTTGTGCTGATTGAGCTTCTAAAGCAGTTTTTATTTGTGGATCAATAGCGTTAGATACACTATCTTCTATTATAATTAATCTTTCTTTAAATCTATCATCAGACAATATCAAGTTATTAACAAAATCAGCATACTCTTTGTTAGCTACTAAAAGAGCCGCTTCTTGCTCTTTTTGTTGAGGACTTACAACAAAAGAATCGTGATCTATAGAAGATCCTGTCATTGCTTGTGTAACGCCACTAAAATAGTTTTCAGGAAACTTATAAGATTGATACACTAATAACTTAGATTGTAACTCTTCTGTTTTTTCTGACAAAAGCGCTTCGTTTTCTTTTAGTATTACTTCTTGAATTTCTTTTATTGACGTGTCGTTTTGTAAAGTATTTTGAAAAAGCTTTTCATAGAACTTTAAAATTTCTTCTTCATTTGCAAAGTCAACAGGAACATTGTTAGACTGCATGTTAGTCATTATGTTAGCAGTTGCTTCGTCTTGAGTGTTTTGAAGTTCTATATAATCATCATCTAACTTTCTTAATAACTGAGTTGTTTGTTTTAGTATCTCTTGTTTATTTTCTTCTGTAGTTTTTTTATCTACAGAATCTAATAAATTAATTATTTTATTTTGAGTGCCTTCAGAGCCATAAGTATTTTTTAACTGAGAGCCTACAGCTAACTCTGAAAGATTTTTATCTATATCAACATTATTTATTTTTTTAGTTGATTCAGCTTTATCAAACATAGTTGATGGATCAAAATTTTCAAACTCTTCTTCTTCTTCTTTATTTTCAACTTCAATTGGTAATAACTCTTTAGCAACGTTATATAAATAATTATTTTTATTTACAGTTTTAACAGGCGTGTTATCACTTTGTTTTACTACAGTATTAATTTTTTCTTGTAGCTCAGCAAGTTGCTGATCAGTGCCTATAGGAGGTTGTATAGCTGTTATTTCAGTGTCACCTGTTGTAACATCTGTTTCTATATTTTCAGGAGCAGGAATAGTTGTGCCTTCAGTATTACCATCAGTTTCATTACTTACGTCAACAACTTCTTCTTCATTATTCTCTTCTTCTGAAGGTTTTTCAAAAAGAATACTAGGATCAAACTTTTCTACAGCTTCTAGTATTTCATTAATATTATCCATATGATTGTATTAAGAATATTTTTCAACAAATTGATTGACTTGGTCATTTCTTTCTGCTGGTAAGTTTGTAACTTCTTCTGGTAATTTTTGATAATATAAAGGTAAACCAGCTTGCCATTCAGTTATACCTAGTTGATTTTTATAAAAATCTGGCACTGGCATTTGATTTTCGTTTAATGCTTTTATTAAATCTTGACCTTGCGTTGTTTGATCTGTTAAAGTCTCTTTAACAAAGCTTGGTCCACCTGGAACGTCTTCTTGTATTATTTTAATATCTAAATTAGAGTCCATAATCAATTGCGTTATAAAAGCTTTTTGAGCGTCTACTAAACTAATCTTTTGACTAGAGTTTTTAGATATAGTATTAAATTGATATCTATTACCTACAAAACTAGCCTTACCTTCTGGAGATAAAGACTCATACATTGATTGTAGTTCTTTAGTAGCTACTTCGTTTATACCTAAAGGTAAATCAACACCTAGTCTTTTGTTACTGTAACCAGACAATACAGATATATTACCACTAGCTACAGCAAACAAACTAGCTACATGGTTATTAATCTCAGCCTTGTAAGCAGGTGTCATGTTTATAGCTGAAGTATTAATAGGTTTTATAATAGATCTTTTAATTTTATCATTAACAACTTTATACATAGGTATTTGAATAGCCGTATCTTGTCCTGGATCATTTCTATCTCCCTGCGGAATAGTACCACCTAAAAAATATTGAGGTTGAATAGTTGCGTTTATAGTTATACCAGCGTTGTCAAAAGTAGAGCCTAAGTTCATACTAGCTGGAACTTCTGATAAATAAAGATCTAATAAATCCCCATTAGGAATTTGAGTAGAATCAACTTCTCCATATATAGTGTAATAACCTTCCATGTTTTCGTCAAAACTTATATTTTTATTTGCTAAAAAATCATCTATAATATAAGGTTTTTTGTGCAAATATTTACTAAAAGTTTCACCAGTTATTTTTATTTTTATTCTTTGATTTAAAACTGCTATTTCTCCGTTGTTTGTTTGTCTAAACGTAAAGTTTTTTTCGACCTTTACATCATCAAAATAATTAAATAAATCAGCCCAAGCAGCGACCATAAACATGTTTCTGTCTTTAGTTCTTTCGTTTGTCCCGTTTATATTAATCTCATTATAGCTAGATATAAAAGCAGGTAAGTTATCTGGTTTAACAGGTTCTACGGCAACTATTAAATATCCTCCTATTTCTTGTATTGATGTTAATCTTGAGAAAAATGTTGATATATATTCTCTGTCTTCTTTTATTTGCTCCTGACTCATGTTTTTGATATCAGTAGCTAGTCTAGTTTGTCTTACTAGAACTCCCATTTCTTGATCTTGAGCTTGTTCTAAGAAAGTTTTCACTATAATGTCTGAAAGATTTTTGTCTTCGTTTTTATTTAAAGCTAAAGGACTGTTTAAATATTTACGATATTTTATACTAGCGTCTGTAAAAAAGTCTAACTCATTAGCGCGTCTTACTTGAGACACGTTAACAAGTCTATTTATTTTACTGTTATGAGCTTTGATTATTTCGTTCATGTCTTTGTTGTTATTTGACTGGTGGTTTTGCTGGTATAGGAGGGGCTAGTAAACCACCGGCTATTTGTCCTATACCTGAAATCATTTGTCCTGTTCCTGCTGCTGATGAAAGGGAAGCTTGTGATTGTTGGTTTGCAAAACCTTGATACTGCTGTGAGTACATAGCTATGTCTGCGTTACTTCTATTTTCTTGAGCTTGAAATTGAAATACTTCTCCAGCGACCTCAGAGTCTTGAACTCTTGTTCCTTGTGTTATCAATATGTCTTGATATCTTTCAGATGCTTTTACTTTCTCTCGCATCATCTCGGCCTCGCCTTCAGCTCTTAGTTTAGCATTGTCCGCTTCTTGCTTACTAATATCTGCTGCTACTCCTTTTTTAGATTTTAAAGCTGCCATAGCTAAAGCCGTAGCACCGCCAGCACTTGCTCCCGTTTGTTCTAAAGTATCAAGAGTATTAGCTAAGGATATATCAGCTTCTTCAATTTGCATTTCTGCAGCTGCTGTCGAAACACTTAGTTGGTTATATGGGTTAGATATTTGGCTTGATAAATCGCTGGCTAGTCCAGATAGATCAGTTACTCCTGCGTATGGGTTTGTTATTTCTGCTCTATTCGCCATAGCGCTTAACATCCCAGCTTTTGCTTCTTGTTTTCTTCCTCTAGCTCTACGCATTTCTTTATGCGCTTTACCGGCCTGTACTGCTCCTCCTACCGCTTTGCCTACTCCAGCTACCACTGCTGCTACTGCTGCCATATTGTTATTTTTTTAAATTATTCTTTTTATCATTTCATGAGATGGAGTTTCGTCTATAGTCCACCCTAGTTTTTTATGTATTTTTAATAAGCTATTGCTTCTGCTTATTGACATTAGGCATTTTTTACCTGCTGCCTTTACTAGTTCTTCTGCTGTTTCTATCAATAGCTTTACTGCTAAAGGCCTAGCTCTTTTGTTTCCTTTGTGATCAGATATTACCCAGTCTAACCAACATAAACCTGAATTACTCCAGTATATAAATCCTGCAGTTATAGGTTTTCCTTCATATTCAATCATAATACCACCTGTTCCATTGTCAGGTAATATATCTTTATTTAATACAGGCCAACCCCAGTCTTTCCACCAACTTTCTAACAACTTCCAGTCATTTTCAGTTAGTCCTCTTGAATTTAATTTCATATGATTATATTTATCTATTATTGTAAGTAGTACTTACAGAAAATAATTGTTTAGAATCTTCTTTAGAGGCAATTCCATCGGTAGAAAACTTAACAGTTAAATACATACCTTTTATACCACTATTGTTGCTATATTCGTTTGGAAAAATTCCACCACCTAAAATTACCTGTCCAGGCAAAGTAGCGTTATTTGCTTTTATAGGTGCGTAATATTTATTTTGTTTTCTATCAAAACCTGCTCTATAATTAACCCCTTTAGTAGTGTAAAAACCTTCGTCGTAACTAAGTATTCTATTACCTTGTTGTTCTAAATCAGTTTCTCCAAGAGCTGGTTGCTGTGGATTTGTATCTGTACCAGTATAATCTACATTAGAATAAACAACTTCCCAACCATTACTACCAGTGTATTCCATAGTTTTAAAAGTTTTTGTAAGTGTAGGTTGAGGATTAAACACAAAAACAACACTAGACTCTGTAGTTACACCGTAAAAAGTATTGTAGTTACTGTTACTGTAGTGTTTCCAAACACCACTTTTAGCAAATGTATAATACTCTCCTTGTAAACTAGTTGATAGATCAGGTACATATGTTTGAAAGCTAACCCAACCATTTACAGAAGTATCGTAATGTAAAGTTTGCGATGCTAAAGTTACTACATAATTTTTTTGAAAAACATCATAACCACCTATAATTTCTTGATTAGAAAGAGAATTTAAAGAATTAAATGTATCTCTAAAATAATCAATCATACCAAAATTAGATATTTCGGTAAGACCATTAGGTCCTAGCTGCATTGTTACTCCGCGATCTCTATCTGTAAAATATTTAAAGTATCCATATGTAGCAAAAGAACTTGGATCTTCAGAAATACCAAAGTTACCTTCAAAAGGAGTTGGTGTTCCAACGACTAAAGTACTGTTAGTTGTTAAAGGTTGACCTTCTTGTGTAAATACAACGTCTTTATCTATAGGCGCTCTGTTAACTTTACGCTCTTGAAATATAACTAAATTTGTATTTTCTGCAAATAATTTTTGTATGCTTCCAGAAGCAGGATCAACTGCTCTTGTAATATCTTCGCCAATAGGAAATTGATTACTATTATTAATACCATTTTTAGAATTATATACACCTGAATATATTATGGCGTTTTTTCTACGCTCTTGTCTAGATTCTTCTTCTACGATGTAAGCTTTGTTACCAAGGTCAACAGAAGCATTATTAAAACCACCTTCTATTCTTGCCTCTTCTACAAACCAATCTTCGTTTACATTTGAATCAATATATCCTTCACCGGTAGTTATATCTGGCGTACCAGTTGTTATTCCTCCTCCTACAGGAATAGGAGGGTTTAAATCAAGCGTACCATCAGGCAATCTTTCTTGAAACTGAGTAGCGTTTTTTAGTCTCTTTAGCCAAAAGGAATTAAAGTACGATATTTCTAGTGTAGTCGCCATATATTATTATCACTTATTTTATATTTTTATTACAGTGGTCCAAGGCACTCTATGCAAGGTAGCACTGGTTGTGCTTGTTGCGCGTCGTAATAGTTTACAGTAAAACTAGCACAACTGTCGCAGTTGTTACAACCAACAGCGTGAAGTCCATTGTTTCTAACCGCATATTCTCCAACATTTTGGAAAAAATATGTAATACTAGCTGTTGTTGCACCAGGTCCTAAAACTTCTAGTTCATTAAAATTACCTACAGTTCCACCCGCTGGTTGAGAAGGTGAACCAACTAAACAAGTCGCTAATTGCCATGCGTCACTACTAGTTGGTCGGTATACTATTGTAAAATTAGTTTTATACGTATGTTGAGTTCCTGTTGTTACTGACTTGGTTAATATAGCTTGAATAGCCATTATACCTTGAGTTAAAGCTCCTGTTGTATACGCAGGTGTAAACACCGGGTCTGGTAAAATTACACATTCAGTTTTATCAGCTCCATATCTAATTTCTTGCAAAACATTATAGTAAGATAAGTTTAGACCATTGCTAGATGTAAAACCATACTTAGGTCCTAAAGCTCCTAAAGCTGTATCTATAGTACTCATTATTGTAGTCGTGTCGCTACCAATATTTGCCCCAGCTATTCCAGCAATACCAGAATTAACAAATCTACTCGCTCCAAAAAACACTTCTAAAGGTAAACCAGTTCCACCAAAAGATGAAGGACAAGACGTGTCTAGCAAACCTAATTCAGATGTAGGTCCAGCACATATAGCTTGATTAGTTGGAGGTGTTCCAAATAATAACTCATACTCACATGTTGTATCTAAGCTACCAGCATCTAAAACACAAGAAGAAGCTGCATCAGTAACAGTGCATTCAAAAATATAAGTACCGTTAACTAAAGTTCCGCTTGTTAAACTTAAAGTACCATCTTGACTTATTGCCCATATAGCTGTAGAACCAACAGGTTCTGATGTAACACTTAAAGTATAACATAAATCTTGAGTTTCATTTGGTACGTCTGCTCCACTGTTTTTAGCATTAGTAAATTGACCAAATACACCTGTCATTGTAGTGTCATAACCTGCTGTACCACCTGGTTTAGAGCACGCTTGTTCAACGCCTAGCTGAGTTAAATCACTAGTTTGAGCAGGTGTAAAACCTCCTATAGTTGGTTCTATGTTATTTAAATCAATAGTTATTTCATTTGACAATACATCTATAAAAGCTCCAGTTTGATAACTTGTTTGAAAGCTTACAAACCATTGATTTGATTTAGTTACAGAAGAATATCCATACCAAAATAAACTGTTTGTTTCAAGATCAAATTTATCGTAAAATGTAGGAACAGACTCACTTATACTAAATATTCCTGTTACATCATTACCATTAGAGTCTAATACTTGAGTTATTATAGGAACACTGTCTAAGGTTAACGTATTACCTGCTGAATCTTGAAAATCAAACGAAGTAATAATATCAGTTCCACTAGGAACGTCTTCATCAAAACTACCAAGCGTAAGAGATGCTTTAGTTACGCCTCCGTAATCTGCTAATACTGTATCGTTTAAATCTACAAAGTTTCCAGAAGTAGAAGTTTCATAAAATATTTCTAGTAAACTTTCTACAGGTTCTGTTTCTGATACACTTAAAAAAGGATACATACAACCAATGAAACCAGCTGGGTCAGGAGCTCCGACAGGCGGAGCAGGTGGTACAGGGAAAACACCTTGTTTACTAACTCTAGCACCTAACGTGTTTAACTGTGGCGCGCCTGGTTGTGTTAAATTTGGTTGAGTATCTTCAGCTCCTATTTTAACAACAACAGCTAAAGGATTTTGTTCTACATTATAAAAGCTTTGCACTGCTCCAGGTTTGCCCCATGGTATTTTAAATGGATCATTTGAAAAAGCACCTTTTATAGCACTTCCTGCAGGGCTTGAAGTATTACCGGCTTCAAAAGGAGAGTTAGCTAATTCTAAACCACTAAAACCAACTGGCCCTATAGTTACAGCTTCGTCTTTTAATCTTCCTGGATAATATTGACAATTCCAAGGATAAGTTCTATTCTCATAATAAAAAGGACCACCAGGAGCTAAGGCGCCTTTATTGAGATTATTAATGTTAGGGTTATTAACTCTTCCAATTAAAACAACTGAACTACTAAATTCATTTTGAGTTGGTCCTACTTCATTTAAATCTCTAGGTACTTTATTTATATTGTCTCCAAATAAAGAAGCAAACGCTATTCTACCATAATCGTTCGCTGTGACTACTGGATAACCAGATATATAACCTGGAAGATATACATTGTAATATTCTTGCTCTTGTTGTTTTACAACTAATTTGTATGACTGCCAACCTAAAACATTAGGAGGGTTTACAGTAACCTGCACTTGTAAACCAGTTCCTGTAATTATAATATTGTTATCAAGAATTTGACCATCAACATATCCACCACCTGAATTTACAATACTTAAACCAGTAACTCCACCAGCACCATCAACAGTAACAACTTCAATCTCTAAACCACTACCTTGTCCATTTCCGCTATTAAATGATATTTCTTGCCCAACAATATAACCAGTACCTGGAGTAATAACAGCAACACTGTCTGTAGTTTTATCAGTCCAAGATTTATAAAGACCTGGTTCGCCAGTTTGAGAGTTGTTAGTTATTTGCGTAACACCATTATTTATTTTTAATCTTAAAACATTTCCTAACCACTTATAAGTAGTTACGTCTGTGGCAGGATCGTCAAGTTCTCCAAATGTTTTATAAGGAACGTATAATGTTGAACCTGCTAAGTCTGGATTAGAATCATTAGTAGATAAAACAACACTAGAAGCTCTACCATATCTATCACTTAAAACAAAACCTGCTTGATAACTTCTATTTTGTTTTACAGTATGATAAGGATATTGAGCGTAATTATCATAATTAACAGATTTGTCTTCGTTAATAATTTCGTAATCAATACCATTTGGTGGAGTATGTTTTTGTAAAAAATTACCATACATAACTCTATTAGCTGTTATTTCTTGAGCTAAAGCTTTAACAGGCACGTTGTCGTAAACTCTATTTTGTTCTGATGTTGGTAAAGTTCTAAAAGCTTTTATAGATTTATAATCAAAATTATAATACCATTCTCTTCCACTTAATCCGCTTGCTGTTTGTGGTATTAATTGCAAAAAAGAAGGTAATATAGTATCATCTACTTGTATACTTTCTAGTATTTTAGTAGACAAAGCATCGCTTTCTTTATATAAAATTTCTATGTTTGTTATTTTATATTCGTTTATTAAATTGCTTACTACCTGTGCACTTGTAGAAGTGGTAATAGTTGGTAAAGGTACTTTTAAAGATACAGTATCTATGTTGTTTGTAAACCATTCAACAATAGTTGAATCATAAGCGTTTTTCATGTCTTGAAGAGTCTCATTTTGACCTCCTCCAAAAAGACCATTATGTTTAGGTATAAAACATATTTGTGTATAAGGAGCTGCTAAAGAATACTCATTGTCTTCAAATTTAAATCTATAGCTAAATCTTATAAATTTTTCTTCAACTAAATCAGGATCACCTGTAAATAAAGAATCGTAATCTGGGTTAGCAGCTACTGTTACATCATCACCAATAGCATTAACTGTTACGTCTTTTGTAAGTTGTAAAGTTATAGTTGTTGTTATAGGAACAGATGACGGACCGATATCTTGAATACTTTGTATGACTACTTCATCAGCAATAGTTATACCTACGCCACTTGGTCCTGTTAAAGTTTCACTTATTATAAAGTCACCTACTCTTGGTGTTGGCTGTGCGCTTTGATCATCTACTTTATTAAAATAACTATAATTTAATACTATATCATTACCGGCTACTACAGCTCCTGCGGCTGATGCTGTGGTTTCAAAACCATTTGTTTGTCTTTTATTAGCAAGGTTTTTTGAAGATGGTCTTTTAAAACTTACAAGCGCTTTTTGAGTTGCACCGTCAAAAGTGCCAGGTGACATGCCTGCTGCAAAGTCTCCATCTTTAAAGTTATTATAAATTGTAACACTAACGTTTAGTTCAATTGAAATAACGTTCCATAGTTCTTGATCTCCTTGATCTGGAAAACCTGTAGCTATATCACCTATTTTTATACCTGAAGTATCTACAATATTTAAAACATAACCTTTTAAAGGGCTCACTGCTTGAGCTCCTCCATTTGCATTTCTTACGACATCTTCTAAGACTAAAGGTGTTCTGTATGGATAATATTTTGCTACAGATATTTGATCTTCATTAACGTAATGAGTTGGTGAAGGTAAAGATTGAGGGTTAGCTAAACTAACGTTTATTTTTCTAGGTTGATTTCTATTGTCTGTCCAAAATAATAAATCATCTATAAGATTAATTCCTGTTATTTTATTTTTTTGACTAAAGTTTAAAAAATCTCCTCTAACTAATAAATCTAAAGAATCACTAATAGGATTATATCTATGAATAGTGTTATTATATCCAATATAAATTTCATCACCTACTTGTAAGCTAGCAGGTAAAGGACCGTTAACTTGAATTTCTCCACTAGGAAATGAAGTTATATTTTCAACTAAAACATCATTTTCAAAACCGTTGTCTCCAGAAGGTAAACCAGATGGACCCCATGAATCTCCCCAAAGTAACATACCTATTTCTATGCCTAAAACGCTAGGATCAATTTGGGTACCTAAAGAATTTTCTATTGTAAAAGTATCACTACTACCACCTACAAATCCTCCAAAATAAACTACAGTATCTCTAGGACATATATTATCTTCTGTAAAACCAGAACTATAAAGAAATATATCACCAGATGTTTCATTTGTAAACTGACCTATAAATTTACTACTTTCGCCAGTATATAAATTTCTTAATTCAGTATTACCTGATATGTTCTCAAACTCTCCTACTTCTGATCCTTCTGATCTACTTATTTGTAGATTTTGAGCATCTCTATACTCGCCATTTGGTAATATTCTAGAATCTAAGTCTTTATTCATTTTAGACTTTAGAAACGTATTAGTTATTTGTGGCATGTGTTATCGTTTTATCCATTTAGATTTACCTCTCATTACTTGAACTATTTCGTCAAGTTTAATGTTTGATAATCTTATTTTAGCATTTCTTAATTTAGCACTTTTTTCTTGTCTAAGTCTTTGAACAATGTACTCAGGTTGGTTAATTCTAGTAGAAATTATAGCATGTGAAATATAAGTATATAAAGCGTCTTCTGCTAGTTTTGGTATTCTACTATCTAAATCATAAGCAAGGCCATCAGAGATGTATTCTAATACAATTAAAGCACCTACTAAATTACTTGAGAAAGATATTTTACCTTCTCTTTCATTCATGTTAAACCATCCGTTATATTGAGCATATTGCGGAGACATTCCATATTGTTCTCCCCAGCCCCAATACCAGTAACCACCAAAACCCCAGTTATAACCTGCCCAGTCTAAACCTTCGTTATAAAGACCAAAAGATGGTAATCCATTTATTAAATTAGTATTACCTCTTTTCCATTTCATTTCAGTTAATGAAGTTCCTTCTGTATTTTCACCAAAGTTATCTTGAGTTGGACTACCTAAATTATCTTGTACTGGATTTTCATAAGGAGATATAGTTAAATTGTTTGATGGGTATATAATTCTTTTAACACCTAAAGCATCTATTCTTGAAACTCTAACATAATTAACGTAGTCTTGTGGTAATATAACACTTAAGCTGGGTGGTATATTTAATTCTTGAGATTTAATAGATTTTAAAGTATCGTAACTAAATTCTTGCAATCCACGTTTAGCATGAAATATTATATCAGTTCTTTTAGCGTCTGATATTAATTTATCTTTTCCAACATAACCTACTATAAAATTATTGACAACATCTTTTAATGTTACATAACCATAACTTCCGTAGTTTTGTTCTGTAGTAACGCCATATGCATCTCTGTTACCAAAGCTACCGCCATCAATTGTTTTTAATTGACATACTAATATATTGTTTTGTGGTAACGGAGCTGCTAAAGAAATAACATTTCTATCAATACTATATGATGATATGTATTCTATGTAGTTTATACCGTCTACACTAGAGTATAATTTAAAATTATTTAAAGCATAATCAGCATTAGCAGGATCATAATCACCTAATATTAAATTAGTATTAAAAGTGAATGTAAAATCACTTTGTCCAGCTATTGCTGTTACTGTAAAACCCTGCGCGCCCGCGTAATATTGTTGATTTGTTTCGGTGATTAATCCACCGTTTGGTGTTGCCATATCTTATTAACTTTTTTCGTTTGCATCTACGTTAGCTACAGCTTGTGAAGCTGTTTGTATGATAGTTGGGTCTTGTATTATAACACCTGCGTAAGCAAGTATTCTCATTATTAATTCATCTTGATCAGTAACGTCTAAGTCAAATTGAACTGAAGTACCTACAGCATATATAAAAGCACCTACGCTATTAGTTGTAAAACCCCAAAGAACATTGTTAGGCTTTTTTAAATATGATATAGATATATCATTAGTTATAGTGTTAGGATATACTTTAACTACGTCTTCTACGTAAGTATATATTGGAAAGTTTTCTGTAGGTTGAGTTAAAGGGGAAAGTAATAATTGTCTTAACTCATTAGGTTGAACGTATTGCCCAAGATCCGTGTCTTTATAAAATACAGAACCTAATCTGTATAAAACGTTTGGCGTTCCTACAACATACGGTTGATCAGGATCACTAGTCTTTAATAAAGGAAAATTAGAATTTCCTGCATCATAAGGTATTACAGTATTTTTTTGAAAAAATTGTAATTTTTGTTCAATGTTTTTTACTCTATCTGAATACTCTGTATCATTACTCGGTAAACGATATTGTTGGTTTAAGTCACTAGCATAAGCTTCAAACATAGTAAGTTGAGCTTGCGTAGCAATTTTATTAAACTCATCAGGAGTTATATAACCTCTTTGTTGTTGATTAAGGATTAATAATACCGTTTGATATACTGTGTTAACGTTTACCATTATATTTGTGTTTTAATAAAAAGGCGGACGAATCCGCCCTTGTTATTATTATTTTAGTCTTTTTTCTATTGACTTAAATACTTCTACTCCTTCATCTGTTTTAAACCACGCAGCAATAGCTGAGTAAGGGTTTTCATCAAATGGAACAGTCATTAATTTTCTATCATTACTAGCCCAATGAATTGATCTTTGGTCTGGTGATATTCTTATAATGTTATGTTCTACCGCGTTAATTGCAAAGTTTCTTAACTGCACGTTTTCATCAGCAGCAAGAGACAAGAACAATCTAGCGTTCTTTTTAGCAAGTAATAATAAGTCTCTTCTTAATTCTTTTGAAGACATTTTATTTACTTTTGAACCATATTCTACTCTTACAATAGCCTCTGCTAAATCAATATCCATATCTCTAGCAACATTTAATGCTTCTATTTCCCATTCAATATCTTCAAGTTCATCTTGCGCTATACTAACAGGTTTATGTTCAGTATATTTTTGATCTCTCATTGGGTGGTATAAAGATAACAATTTTTGTAAAGCTGTTTTTTCTTTTGGAACACTTAATGTTCCATCAACAAACGTAATATGTCCTAAAGTTACTTCACCTTTTTGTTCGTCGCGAAACGGACTGTTCATGTTAGTAGCGTATCTTAATTCTCTTTGTTCATTTGTCTTATTGTCAAACCACAACATTGGATGTCTTAAAGTATGTTTGCTTGGTATTGTAAAAGTTAAAGGTGATTTACTTCCTTTAAGTAAATAAGTTCTATCTTTTATTTCCCAGCTTGGTTTAGCTGGTTTTTTTGGCGCAGCTTTCACTGCAACCTCTTGAGGAGCAACCTCAATAATTTCTTCTGCTTTAGCTTTTTTAGCCATAATATAATATAATTAAATAGTTTATAAAAGTAATAATTACCCCCGTTGATATAACGAGGGTAAGAATTACATTAGTATTGAGTTATTACACTCCTTTGAATAATACAAAGTTGTTAGCAGCTTGAGTTACTAAACATCTTTCTGATAGGAAGTTAACTTCCATAGCATCAAGAGTTGAAGTAAATGCACCACCAACAGAACCTGTTAACCATGATTTCATTCTTCTATCATCAGTTTGTGAAGCTCTATATCTTACGTGTAAGAAAGGGCGTCTGATGTTAGTTCCTAAAATTTGATCGTAAACAGTTGTTGTTCCTGCTGGAATTAATACTCCTTCAATAGACTGAGGTCCTACCATTCCACCACGAGTTGAAGCGTCGTTTAAGTATTTCCAATCAGTTTTGTAAAAGTCATAAGAACCTCTTCTGAAACCACTAAAACCTAAGTTTAAAGCCATTTCTTCTGAGTTTTCAAATAATCCAAATGCAGTACCACCATTGAATCCTGCAGAAATTCCTGCAAGCATATCATCAAAGTCAAGAGCCGTAGATCTGTCTAAGAATAACATGTTTTCTTCAATTGCACCTTGTGTATCTAAGTTTCTAAGGATACCATCGAAATCTCCAATACCTGTAGCGGCAGAGAATCCAACTTGTACATTACCTCTATCTTCGATAGCTGCAAATAAACCTTGAGAACCTATAGCGCCTGAAGCACCTAAAGCAACTGCAGAACCTGCTGCTGTAACTTCTGATTCAACACACATCATTTCTAGGTAGTCTTCAAATCTTAATCTTGTTTCAGATTCAGATTTTAAATACCAAAGGTATCCTCCAGTTCCATCTTCAGTAGCAACTTCTACCCAGCCGATTTGAGCTGTATCAGATCCATTTACCGTGTACTTGTTTCTGATAATGATAGGGTTATTACTAAATTGCGTGAAAGCAGGTTCAACACTTACGTACTCATTGTTCGCTAGTGTAGAAGCACCACCGTTACTGTTTAAAGTAACTGATCCTTTCGAGTATTCAGAACCATATACGAATATCTTAAGATCTCCTGCTAATCCAGCAGCAGCCCAAGTAGACGTGTAAGGTTCAACTGTTATAGCACCACCTACACCAGGTGTAGAAGCTACTACTAAACATTTTACTTCACCACCAAAGTTATCTAAGATAACTACTGTAGCTCTAGCTGATACAACGTTTGATACAGTTCCTGGCAGTGTTAATACTGTTGGAGGTCCTGCAACTACGTTAGCAGCTGGAATATCATAAGCAATGTGTAATCTGTTTTGTTCTGACCAAATTACTTGGTCACTTGTCATTGGAAGCTCTGCTCCAACCATTCTTAAGAATCCAGATAAGGTTCTGTTACCATATCTTTCAACTTCAGCTTCGTAGATTTCTGGTAAATACTGCTGTGCAAAATCTGCAAAGTTAGCAGCTCCAGCATCTGTCCACTGTAAATAGTTAGATTGTAAAAGCTCTTGTTGTTGACTTGGTATTATACTACCAAATTGTGGGTTTAAAGCCATTTTTTCTAAATTTTAATTGTTAAATGTTCGTTTTTTTATTTTCAATTTTGACGAATCAGATCCACTAATAGACTTTACCTTCATTCCACCCACAAAAACATCTCCTCCGGCAACCTGCCTAGGTGTGTCTGTAGCTGGATTTTTCGATTGTTTAACGATAGCTTTAACACCATCAGCTTTACCTTGCTCATAAAAATGAGAAGCTAGCTTGTCCGCATTCATCGCAGCATATAAAGCTTTGTGATAACCCGCGGCATCAGAAATATTTCCTTCTTTATCAATAAATTTATTAACAAAGTTTTCAATATTACTCTGAGTCTCGGCAACACGCGCAGGATCTTTTAATTTGTATCTAAAATTTTTGTCTCCGACAGAGTAATCAAAACCTTTGAATTCTGATCCGAACAAATCATTAGTACGTTGTTTAAAAAGCTCTTGCGATTGCTTTATAGTTTCTTGCTGTTTATTATAACGATTAAAAAAATCTGTAGCTTTAGCTTGTTCTGGGTTAGCGCCAGGTCTGTTTTTTATCTCTGCATAATATTGATCTTTCATTTTAGTAAGATCATTTTTTGCTTGAGCAACAGCTTCTTTGTAAGCTAGTTTTTTTCTTCGTATATCTTTTGCCTCATCTAAATCTTCATCAAACTGATAGTCTTCTAATAATAGACCTATGTCATCGTTATCTAAATGTGGTTTTGTTTTTTTGTAAAACTCTTTTAATACTTGATTATCATCTAAAGAGCTATAGTCTTTGTTTAATTCAACGTAATCAGATACAGTACCTCCAGTTTCGTCCATAAACTTTACAAGTTTTTCTACGTTTTCTGGTAGTTTAGGAGTTTCAATTAAAGGAGTTTTTTCTTGTATAGGAGTTTCTTTTACCTTTTCTGTAATTTCTTCAATTACTTGTATAGGTGTTTCTTCTTTTACTTCTTCTTTAATTTCAACAACTGGTTTTTCTTCTACAACTTTTTCTGGTTCTTTAGTTAAATCCATTTTAGCAACAGCGGGTTGTATTTCACCTTGTGCTTCTGGTTTAGATAAATCAATTTTTGCTATTTCTTTTTCAGAAACTGCTAATTGTTTTGGTTTTTTACTTTTAGGTTTTGACTTTATTTTAAAGTCACCTTCCTGCTTAACAGGTTCTTTTGCTTCTTCAGCCATAATATAATATAATTAAATAATTAATAATTAAGCAACTGGAAATTGATCTTCCATTTGCCCTTGTTGTTCAAAATTAGTAGGTAATAAATCATTTTTTCTTTGATCTATCATAGCACTTTGTTGTGTTCCTGCTATTCTTGTTCTTTTGTCTTTACGATCTTCTATTTCTTTTTCACGACCGGTTTCTGCTTGCATTTTTATTTGCTCTAATTGTACTTGGTAGTTAAATTCTTCAGACATTAACTCTCTTTTTATTTGAGCTTCTGCTTGCATGCGTTGTATTTCAAACTGAGATTTCGCTTGTTCAAAGTTTACTTTTTCAGAAGTTAAAGCTTGTTGCTTTTGAACTTCTTGCTCTGCCGCAGCTTGACTAGCTTGAGTTTGAGCTTGTGCTTGTTGCTGAGAAGCTTCTGCTTGCATTTGCCTAGCATATTGTTGCTTCTGCTTACGTTTCATTTTAAGCATTTGGTTGGCTAATTTTAAATTACGTATTTGACGTATTTCAATAGCGTCTTCTAAATCAATTCCTCCAGAACTTAAAGCAACTTGTATGTTTTGTTCTAACATTGCTTTTTCTTCTTCGTCTGGTTCAAGATCTAAAAATATACCAAAATCATGTAGATTTATTTGCTCTAATCCTTTTAAAGTTTCTGTGTTAAATGTTGAAATACTATTTTTTAATACATTAGCTGTTAAAGGATAATCTAACATATCATTTATTTTTTTAGATATATTTTCACATATTCTTAAAGTTAAATACAAGCTAGCATTGTTTATATGCTTAGTTGCTATATTAGAAGCTTGTGCTGCAAGTTTTTGTAAACCTACTAATGTGCTTTTGTCTGGTGTGCTACCATCTCTAGCTTCGTTAAGCCCGGTAACATCTCTTATCATTTGTAAATAATAATTATAAGTAGATATTAAACTTTGTATTTTAGCTTGACCAGAACCAGTAGATAATTCTTGAACAGGTATCTTACCTCTATTAGGATCACCATCTTGAGTTAAAGATCTACCTACAACAGAACCTGTTTGAAAATACATGTTTAAAGCTTCTTGAGGATTATAATTAGTTCCGTTTCCTAAATCAACTTCAGCTAAACCATCCATGTCTAAAAATACGCCATCTGGAACCATTCTTGCAATAACTTGTTGTAGCTTTAAATGAGTTAATTGAATCATATCTGCAAAACCAGTTATTCTACCTACAGTTGAATCAATACGTCCTTTGTATATTCTAGGCGCGCATATAGCGTAATTCATTTCTACTTTAGTTGTATCAGCAAAAGGTCTAGTCATGTTAGGACACATTTCCCATTTCAATAATATGTTAGCACCTAAAACTTTAACTCCTCTATATAAAACTTCTATAGTTCTACCTACTCTTTCAAAATTATCATTTTCAGGTGGATTAAAAGTATCAGTTTTTTCAATTGCTTTTAGTAGACCACTTTCAGTTTCTTTTATTTTAAATACTTGATGACTATAAGTTTTATATTCAAAATATAATAAAGGAATACTATTTGAATCCCAAGCTTGATTTCCAAAACCATATTTACTTTCTTGGTTTCCTTGGTTTTGTTGTATTCTTTCTAATACTTCATCAGTTAAATTTGGAAATTGCTTAGCTATTTCTGGTAATGTTTGAGGCTTTAATTCACCTACGTAATATATATCTTCAAAATTAGGATCTTCTGTATAAGAGTATATTAAACTTGAAGGATCAACGTAGTCAATTGTTATACCGTTTGATACATTAAAATCTGTTTTAACAGCTCCAATACCACATGTTACTAAATCATAATTTACTCTACGTCTAATTAAATCCCACTTATTAGTATCTAATACCTGATTTATAACTTCTTCTTCAGCAATTTCTACAGACTGCTTGTAGGTCAGTTGCATGTGAAGTTCTAATTCTTCGGGCGTTTGTGGTAGTTTATCTTCTGGTACATTAGTGTTGTAAAGTTCTTTGCCTAGTACAGCTGTTATTTGCTTCATAGTATCTCTAGCAAATACATCTTGAGCTAATAATTCCGCGTAATTTGTTCTTTTTTGAACTGAAGCAGGGTCTTGTGCGTATGCATTTATATCATAATCTTTATTAGAAATACCATTAGATAATATATCTACAAATTTTGATATAATAGGTACTGGTTTCCAGTCTAAATTAAGATAAGATAAATCACCGTTAATAGATAATTCATCTTTATATTTTTGAGTAGGTTGTTCACCTCTAGCATATAATCTAAGTCTATTGTAATTGTTCCATGTAGTTAGGTATCTATTGCCATTTGTTCTACCTACGTTGAACCACTCTTGTTCTATAGCTTGAGCAACTTGCTCGCCATATTCTAAGGATGCTTTTTCAGCGTCGCTAACCACTTGGCTAGGAAAAATGCTATTACCGTTAGTATATACTTTTCTCATTTAATCTATCATTTTAGATAATAACCCACTATTATCATATTTTTTTATTCCTAAATCATAATTTTTTCTTACTACTTGTGGAACAGGTCTATATTTGTTTTTATTGCAAGCCATTATAGCTAAGCCAGAACTAATAGAAGCATCGTGTGTTGTTCTTTGATTTATGTTAAATTTAGCCCAATCTTCTAATGTTCTTTGAAAATATGTGTCTCCATATGTGTTATCATCTCTAAGGCCAACATAACTTTCTACATAACTTTCTATAGCAGCAGCGTGCGATTGTATTATGTCTTGACTAGAGTTAGGTATTCCACCAATTTCTCTTTCTGTTATAGATAATTTATTATAAATTTTATCTGGTCTATTCATTGCAAAACCTCTGTAACCTCTGCGTTTAAAATGATATAATAGTCGAGGTTTATTATTTTCAGCAAGTATTGGCATGCCGTAAAAAATACAAGCCATTAAAACATCTTCAAAAAATATCTCTGCTGTTTGTGGTCTAGCTATATACTCTAAAAAGAAATGATTTGGCGGCACGTCTTCCATACTAAATTTAGTTAACCCATGTAAAGATCCGTTGGATCCTCTACCGTCAACAGTTCCTGATATGTCATAACTATCACAACCAAAAGCTCCTAAAGTATCATTGCCAGGATACTTATTGCCTAACTTACTTATTACATTGTTTTGTAATCTTTTAGGTGGAACCCATGAAACAAAAAATCTTCCATTTTTATTTGGCACAAATATAACAGTAGTGTCTTTAATACCTCCTGTCCACTGAAAACTACCTTGTGTTATAACAGATGATCTTTTTATATCTGCGTTCCAGTCTATTTGTTCGTATATTTTAGTTAAATTAAACAACGAAGACTTTGCTTCATCTCTAAAAGCGTGCTCTTCTGTTCTTGGGAATTGTCTGTAAAATTCATTTAAAGCATCTTGATCTTGCTTTAAACCATCGACTTCATTTTGCCAGTATTCAACAACCCCAATTGTAATTGGTGTTCCGTGAGGCCCTTTAACAAGGTCTTTTGGTGTGTCGAAGACAGGATGCCCGTAAGAATCAATGTATCCTTCGTAATTCCATTCCATAGGAATGAACAAAGAATAGAGTCCTGAACGTGTTTGTCCATTTGCGTTTCTTTTTGTAACATCTGAGTCATTGTATAATTTTTTAAAATTAGCACCTCCTTTATCTAAAGCGTTTGATGTTGATCCCATCATACACTTACCTATAATTCTAGAACCTAATCTAAGTGTAGTTTTTGTAACTCGCCAATTATTTAATATATTATTTGGTCTCTCCCATTTACCTGATTCATCGTGTATTAATAGTTTTAGTTTTTCACCATCATAAGCATTATCTCCTGTGTTTTTCCAATCAATAGTTGTATCAAGCCCTGCTAATTCTTCGTTTTTTTCTGTAGATACTATAGACCTTCTTGTAAACTTAGAAGCTGGCACACGATATGCTAACTCTGTTTTAGGTCGATCCATACCGTCTTGAATCGGTTTAAAGAAAAAAGGATAATTAACTGATATTGGTACTACTTTATCTGTAAACATTTTTTTAGCATCAGCACCTGATTTTGATAATATACCAAATCTAGCATCTGTAGATATTGTTGCCATGTTAACAGTTTCGCCTGAAGCCATAAATGAAAATCCAGAACGTCGATTTTTTAAATAAGACATACCATAACATCTATCATCAGCTCTACATGCTTCCCAAAATATAAAAAATAATCTATTTGCTTCTCTAAAATCTGGTTGGCCAACATCTATTTTTGACCATTGTAGATACATATAATGAGTTCCTGTAATATAAGTAGAAATACCTTTGTTTACATACCAAAAACCTTCTTCTCTTCTATTAAATTCATTGTCAATATAATCGTAATATTTTTCTTTAAACTCAACAGGATATTCTCTCCAATCAAATACTGTTTTAATTTTACTTAAAACTTTAGGATATGCAAAAGGTGTCCATTTATCTTTTTCAAAAATATGAACTTTTTCTGCTTTAGGCAATGCTATTTTTAAACCTTGTATTTCGTATATTTCTCCTATTTTACCAGTTTTAGAAATAACAACAATATCATGCTCTGCGTTATAACCAAACTCCCATTTTTTATACCTATTTAATTGTTTAATTATCTTAGGTTTTATATGGTCGTCTAGTATTTTATATAAAGTTTGCTCGTACATTATTTAGACCTTCCTTCAGCAAAACCACGAAATGTAGTTTCTTTTTTAACTTCTTTAGGCTTTTCATCTAGCATATCTTGCTCTTCTTGTATTCTATTTAATATTTCAAAAGCATCGAATACACATAATTTTTTTGTTGCAGCTGCGTTTTTTAATCTATCAGCTGATATATCGTCGTCAGAATCAATTATAGGCTCTTTAGCTACTTTTATTAATTCTTCAACCGCTACTTGTCCAGCTTGGATTATACTCCTCTTGGTTTTCTTTATTTCCATATTTAATTACAATATCATTTGATTTCATACAATAAAGACGTTGATCGTCTATAATAAATTCCCACTCAGCACCAGGTATAAAACCTATAGTATCCCCTTTGTTAATATTAGATGCTTCTAAT
>Ga0255047_10000503_pt1 | contig 32205 bp, 43 predicted proteins | sample JV7_2_1_MG_FD_183640 | JGI IMG/M metagenome (GOLD analysis project Ga0255047, IMG submission 183640) | Seawater microbial communities from Jervis Inlet, British Columbia, Canada - JV7_2_1 | ecosystem: Environmental > Aquatic > Marine > Inlet | place: Canada: British Columbia | collected 2016-10-06
TAGCCATTAATATACTGCATTGGCTTTTTAAGTTGTCGTAATTTTCACCCATTAACGCCCTTGAATTATTTACGAACCCAATACAGTTTAAATAATCTACTACTCCACCTCCTACACCATCTTCATCAGCTACAGTATTATTATTAGATATTTTATATTCACGTTGCAATTCAATAGCCTTTTCAACTACTTCATTAACTAAACTTTTACCCATTGAATAACGAGCTACAACTACCCAACCATGCCAAACCCTAAATACAGTTTTATCTTTACCTTTTCTAGCTACATCTATAGATAAATAATGTTCTCCTTCAGGTTTAATATGGTTACCGTTCCAATACGCTGTAATAGAATCATAGTTAATTATAGTAGCTGGATCGTTATCATATTCCCAATTGCCAAAATATAAACGTTGTTTACTAGCCTTGTCTAATTCAAGTAAACTATCAAGATAAGATTTAGGGAGGTGAGGGTTATCTGTTGGTAGTGCCTGTACGAATTTTCTTTGTCTTGGTAGTTCATTAGATTTATGTGGTTTATAGAATTTCTTATACGTCCAATTTTTAGCTGGGTTACAACTACCTAACATTTTAGGCATTAATCCTTGTGTTAATTCACCTTTTGAATTTAACCATTCACATGGTAATCCTTCTTTATTACATTTAGTGACTTTCATAGTGGATGTAAGCTCACCGTGTTTATCCCATTCAGTTAATTTATATCTAATACGTGATTTAACTACTTGCCATGCTTTGTAAACTAACTGGTTACATTCATCTATAAAAGCACCTGTAATTTCTAATGAACCTAAACTATCAAAATGCGGATCACTAGGATATAAAAATAAATCTTTTAATATTATTTCGCTACCATTTTTCCAAAAGATAGTATTTGATTGAGCATTAAATGTGTATTGGTCAGATATACCTAGTTCATTAGTTAGATCAAAGAAGCTATTTAATGTGGTTTCTTTTAGTGTTTTTAATTTAGAACGCCCCATTAACCACCTAGAGCCTGAATGTTTTAAACTCATTTCTATAAGCCACAAACAACCTAAAGCACTTTTTCCTCCACCTGCCGCACCTCCATAAATTACTTCACTAGTGGTATCATCTTTTAAATAATATACTGCGTTTTCTTGTTTTGGTAGTAGTTTCATTTACTTAGGTGGTTCAGGTAATTCCATCCAATGGGTTATCTTAGTATGTATAGTTCCGTTCCAATCACCCCATTCTTTATACGGTGGATCATATGATAATGTTCTTAATACATTCATATTATCCCAACCCTCAAACCTACATAAAACAGTATCATCGTTTATTGGTAATCTATCTTTTACACTTATCCATTTAATCATCTTCATGCGGTTTTACACCATTACCTAATTCAATTATAGTAGTGGTATTTTTGTTGGTGTTTTCGTTAACGGATTCAGTACGTTCAATGTAACCACGTTTTTTACCTTTGGTCTTTAAATAGAACATAGTAGAACTAGGTACACCGTTTTTTATTTGTTTATGTAAAGCACCTTCAGCAAAATCTAAAGCAACATCTTGTAAAGCATCTACTTCTTTTTTAAACTCAGGATCATTATTATAATATTCATAAAATGTACTTCTATGAATATTTGTAGCTCTACAAGCTGGAGAAACAACACCCAACGATTTTTCTAAGGCTATCAATAAAGCCCTTTTATTATTGTCGGTTGTGTTTTTTTTCTTATCCATTGTTACCAGCTAATTGTATCCATATTAAAAAAACAAATTATATGCACAATTCCAATATTTAATATACCCCATTACTAATACAGGAAAAGCTACTAAAAGCCCTCCTAATATTAACCACGCTTTTTTACTTGACATTTGATTTTTCATAATTTTTCTTTTAATATCCGTTAACGTCCTTATCTATTCTTTTTATTAATGCTATTATATCTTCTGCTAATTTATCGTTTAATTTATCTATAAATTTAGATTCTTCAGATTCTTCTTTTACATCGTCTAAACAGTCAACTGGGTATTTTTCCCAATATTTAGCATTACTTTTATTAAATAATTCAATTAATTCTTCTTTCATATTAAAATCTATTGTTAATTATGTCTTTTAAATTATTTTCTGTAAAGTCACCATTTAAAGTAACTGTTTTAGGTTCTTCAATTATTTCTGCCCATTTGCCTTTATGAAATACTACCGAATTCCAGTCTACACTTTCAACCCAAATACCTAATTCAGATTCATAACTACTAATATTAAAATTATCACTACTAATCATGGTTTTTTTAGGTTCATCAATCATAAGGTGTATGTTAAACGGTTTTATAGTATAACCTTTTTTATACCTTTTTTTAGCTTCTTTAATTAGTGCCGTTTCTACTTCTTTGCGTGTGGCTGGTGTGTCATCTATAACTGAAAATATCAACAGTTCAATATCATTTTCCCACTCACCATCGAAAAAACCATAACCTTTAATTCTGTCGTTTAAAACTTCAGTTATAAAATAAATATACCCTAATTGAGTCGGGTCTTTATACCACTTCCCAACCTCTAAACTAGGTAATTCTTTTAACTGTTTTTTTAGTTGTTTCTTTTCTTGTTTAAGTTCTTCTAACCTTTGTACTATTTCTTCCTTATTCATTTTATTTTTGTTTTATTGTGTAAATATACAAATAATTTTATTATATTTGTCATTCCTGATAGTTTATTTTTGTTTTAAGAGCCTACTGATTTATTTTAGTAGGCTCTTTTTCTATTACTTATTTTTACGTTTAGAATGTTTACCAAATTCACGCAAAGCAAAATAACCACCATAAACTGTAGGAATAATAACTATTAATAAACTAGTGTATTCACTTGGTAAATATACTTTTAAATACCCCATAACGAAATAAGACAAAAGCAATAAACTAATAAAATGTAGCGTTATTGGTCTAGCAGTTTTAGAAAGTTTATTATCAGATTCGTTATCTGATTCCCATCTTGAAGTTATATTTTCTTCTATTATTTGCATCTCCATTAGATCCAATTCACGAGCTTTATTAAATTCAATTTCTTCTAGTGGCGTCAATGTAGTTTGTCCTTGAATCCAGTTACCTAGATTTTCAAGTGATTCTTTACCTGTCAAATCACCAAATATTTCTAAACCTTTACCAATTGCACCAGGTAATTTTTCTTTAGCGAATTTAAATAATTTACTGTCTTTTAATTTTTTTCTATCTTTTTTCATCTTATAAATATTGGTTTAACTGTGTTTTCTATTCCTTTGTATTGTTCTAAAATAAACCCACGTCTACCTTTTTTAAAGTTGTTTTGAACCCATTGTGAACTAGGTGAAAGGGCTGGATAATTATAATAGTAAAAATCATCAGAAGTACACATATCAAATAAACATTGGTGGCTATCACCTTTTTTGAATACAATTAAATCAGCGTTTTTGTAAATCTCGTTATGTTTACAATATTGGTCTATCTTTTCTACTCCTTTAGGGTCTAGGAATGGTTTAAAACCAAATTTCAAAGTAGAATCATCTTTACCATGTGTAATTATAAAAGCTACTTTATTAACGTAATAATGATTTATAAATTTAGTATGATTAACTACTAGTACTTCTGGGTACTTTTCGTTTACTACACTTTTAAAAGCACTATTGACAAAGTAACCAAAAGAACCAGCATGATTATCATTACAAATATTATTGATTTGTATATTAGGATAAATATTTACTAATGTGTCAATGATTAACATTTTAAATTCAAGTGCTAAATCAAAAGCTTCTTCATTAGTCATGTTTTGAGGTAATGCATGGCCACCACGAGTAGTAAACCCATTGTAACCGTCTAAAAGATCACCTAATTCATCTATAATTAAAGTATTAGATGTTTTATTATCAATGGTTTTTTGAATTAATATCTCAGCTGATTCTAAAATGCTTTCTTTATCCCATTTAATAGGGTACATTGACTTCTTAAATTTATCGGTGTCCATGCCGATATGTAAATCAGTGTATGTTAGTACGTCAAAATCATTAACTTCAGGTGTGGTGACTGCTTTAGTTTCTACTGGCTTAATATGTTTTTTAATAATAGATTCAATATCTATTTCATCTATAGCTTCAGTAGATTTTTTAGGCTCTGTAATTATCCATTGTTGGCCTGTAGTAGTGTTAGTAGATAGCCTTTTAATTTCATGGTTATCAGGTACATCTATAAGCCGTTTTTGTTGTCGCTTTTCTACCTTTGATATTACTTCACCTTTTTTATTAGTGGTTAGTTTAGACACTTTAAATTCTGTCTTACGTAATTCTCTAAACTCTGTTAGTTTTGTTATTAGCTTTTCTGAAAGCCTATATCGTTTTGTACTTCTATTATTATCGGCTTTATCAAAATCCAAACCTAAATATTCAGCTTCTAGCTTTTTTAGTCTTAATTGCTTTTTCATACGTTAGGTGTTAAGGTTTGTACATAAATTTTAACTTCTTCACCCATTAGCAAAGCGTTTGATATTTTAATGTATAATTTTTTATAGGCTTCTGTACTTTGACCTATTAAATTTTTATCTGCGTTAGCTTGTTGACCTACTAACAAACAACCTGCTGTATCTTTATCAGTATTACCAATATGAATTAGAATATATTGAAATTCCATATTAGGAGTAATCAATTTAAAATCAGGTGCATTTGTTACAGCTAACATTCCTTTATGAAAACCAAATTTAGTAGAATATTTATTATGAAATCTACCTTCTTTTCTAAATGTTATATCGTATAATCCGTTTGGTATTCGAGTTTCACCATAAACTTTTTTTGTTCGTCCTTCATCTTCTAAGCCGTAGCATTGAAATTTGCCGTCTATCAACCATAAACTATCGGTATAGTTATTTGTCGAATTGTATCTAATTAAATCTACTCTCATAATATATTATTTTTTAATTTGCCATGGTTTAATGTTTGGGTGTAGTGACTTCCACTGTTTCCAGTCTGTTCTATCTTTATTAGCTGGATCTGTTTTAGGTGTTTTATATTGTAACCCTAAAAAGAATACCATTACTAAAGCTGTGCCGAATATTATTGTTTTCATAAATAACTAAGTATTTTAAATATTGCTATTGATAACGCTGTGAATCCTGTAAATATAACTATATTAAATTGTACTTCAGGGTCTTTAATGTATTTTATTGCTTTTTTCATTTCTCTTTAATTTAAATAAAAACCACTATTAGAACGCCATGCCTAAACAAACAACAAGCCAAGAAAATCTCCAACTAAAAAACGTATTTAGTAAAAAATAAACTTGTTTCTGTACTCCAACGGTTAGCGGTTTTTTATATTTATTTAATTATTCTCAACTTCAAATCAACTCTAAAACCAAATACTTTAGCATATTGTTTTAATGTTTTAAATGATACTGCTGATTTTCCTAGTTCCATTTGTGAAATATGTTGCATTGAACAACCTACCTTTAATGCAAATTCTGATCTATTTAATCCAGTGTGATTTCGTAATTCTATTAATTTTTCTTTTAGCATTATTTATTTATTTAAAAAAGTTCTTTTTGTTCTAATTGCTCTTTAAATCTTCTTTCAGCGTCTTTTACATTTAGTTTAGCTTGTTTAAAATAAGAATCTTTTAATTCAACTCCTATAGCTTTACGCCCCATTGATAAAGGACTAAATACATCACTACCTACACCCATAAAAGGACTAAACACTACCTCATTAGGATTTGAATATAAATCAACTAATCTATCTAAAACATCTAATTGAGTTGGTGTTACGTGTTTCTCATCATCTTCTTCTTTACTATCTTTAAAGTTTAAACAATTACCCCCTCTTATATCATCCCATACTGAACTAGCGTAACGTTGCCAAATATAGTAATTTCTTTTTGTTATTTTATCTGGTTTTTTTTGAGTATCTAAATAATCCCATAATTCGTCAGGAGTTTTAAATTTAGCGTTCTCTTTGTAGTTATTCCATGCTGTTAACATCCCTTCTAATATTGGTCTAGATCCAGCATAATTTTGTAAACCAAATTTATGAGTTACTGGTGTTTCGTTTTCACCTTTCTTTTTAAATACTAAAATATAATCAGGATTAGCTGTGAAGCATTTTGTACTATCTTCTACTATGTGCTTATGCATTAATGACTGAACCATTGTTTTAATACGTACTTTTAATGGTTCTTTCCAAACTGTTATACGGTTTTTATATTCAAAGCCATGTTTTTTATAAAGTTTAATAACTTCAGCTGGAAAATCTGATAACGTACCATCTACTTCACAAAAATCAGTAACATGAAGTGCATTAATACGACCTTTTTTTGTAACCCTTGACAGTTCTTTTACTAGGTATTCAAACTGTTGTAAAAATTCATCATTACCACTAACGTTACTCATATCTCTTTCACTACTAGAATACGTGTATAAATTAGCGAACGGTGGAGAATAGATACAAAGATCTATACTATCATCCTTAATAGTTGGTAATACTTCCATACAGTCACCATTATAAAGGCTGTAGTTATCAGTGTGTACTTGTTCTTTTACTTTCATTTTTGTTTTATTTTAAAAATTTTGGTTTTACTATTTCTTTATTAAATTCTTTTACTTTTTGTTTAAATGAATTATTTACACTATTTAATAGATTTAAATATAATTCTTTTGCTTTTTCTGTTTTATGCTGAAGTGTTTTCACTACTCTTTCTTGACCATCTGAAATAACAATATCAATAGTTACCTCATTCTTTTGTCCGAACCTCCAAAACCTTCTTATAGCTTGGTAGTATTGTTCGTAACTCCATGTAGGAAAAAAAACAGAATGATTACAATGTTGCCAATTTAAACCCATACCAGTAATTTTAGCTTTTGTAATTATTCTTTTTATTTCACCATTAGCAAAAGCTAATAAAATTTCTTCTTTCTTTTCTATCGATTGACTACCTATTATTTCTACAGCTTCAGGGTCTAATTGTTTTAATATTGCACTTTCATTATTAGTATTACACCAATATACAGAAGTTTTACCCTTTGCTAGTTCTACAGCTTTTTTACATCTTATTAATTCAGTTTCTTTTTGCTCATGCCTAACTTCTGTCATTGTTTTAGCAATAGGTGTAAACATTTGTATTTGACCTTGTACATCTATTAAAGATTGATTTTTTACAGTATGCGTATTAGTTACTAATTCAGGTAAAATATATCTCTCATCACTAAAACCAATATCACTAGGCATTTTTACCATTAACGCCCATTGATTTACCCATGAAAAAAAATCTTTTTCAGCGTGTGGCTTTAAATAAAATTTATTACCAATATTATTACGCCCTCCTGTATCATTTTGATTATTCTTAAAAAAAGTTGCTAACATATCCATGTAACCCATATAACCTAACGCTTCACTAGACGTACCTAATTCTATAAAATCGTTAGGACTAGGTGTAGCTGTACTTAAAAATCTATACGGTAATTTTTTAACAAAATTAGTTATCTTAGTTTTTATTTGACCGTTAAAATTCTTCAATATACTAGATTCATCTAATACAACCCCTTTAAAATCTTCACTATTAAAATAGTGTAACCTTTCATAATTACAAATAACTATATTTTTTGTATGTGTACCATTTTTTGAATACTCAATATCAGTAACGCCCATCTTATTAGCTTCTACTATAAATTGAAACGCTACGGCTAAAGGTGTTAATATTAATACTTTTCCTTTCGTTTCGTTAACAATGTTTTGAGCTAGTGAAATTTGTATTAATGTTTTACCCATTCCAGTATCTGCAAAAATTGCCATCCTACCTTTTTTACAAGCTCTAGTTATTATCTCCCTTTGAAAATCAAAAGCCATATCAGGCATAAAGTTTGGTTCAAAACCAAAGCTACCTAGTAGATGCTTCTTTGTTTCTAAAAATTCTTTGTATTCCATTTCCTTAATTATTTATTTTTGTCAAATATAAACATAATTATTTATTAAAACCTAATATTTCTTTAAATTCTTTTAAATTTCTTACTAAAAAATACTGGTGTCCTAGTTTCTGTACATCTTCTTCAAATCTTTTTTGTTTATCAGATTGTCTACCTATTTCGTTTTTCACTTCTACAAATAGTACTTTATTATTTAAAACTATTACTAAATCACTTACTCCACTAAGTAAACCAGTCAATAATAAATCTTTCATAGCCATGTAACCGCCTGAACGTTCATTAGGTACACTAAAACATAAACCACGCCCATAGTAATTAGATCTAAAGTATTTTACTATTTCCTGTTGTATTTTATTTTCTGCTTTCATATATTAAAAAATTAAAGTGAAACATTAAAACGTTTCATAACAGCCAATAGGAGAGCATTAAAACGCTCCCTATTTTGGTGTTGTGTGTAATACTACTGCCAATATTCATTTGGATAACGAAAATCTCGCCCTTCTTCGGGTGCAATTTCAGGTTCGTAAAATCTACCTTGCCCGTGTTTTCTAGTTTTCTCATTTGGTTGGTATGTAACCGTAAAGGGGCTTTTTGCACCTTCAATAGTTCTGCAATCATTTACCTTTCCATCTACTTTTTTAGCAAATGAAAGGGCGGCTTTTTCGCTTTTAAATCGTTTTCTTCGTGCCATTTTAATTAAGTTTGTGCTAAACACACGTACTACACACAACAACGTATAAAATCCATTGCTATTAAGTGTTTTTCGTTTGGTCTTTGCTTGTTTATATTATTTATTTTTTAATCTGATTATTATCGCTTATTTATAAGCAACGTATCTTATACAACACGTTGTAAAACATTAAAACGATTTTACAACACGGTATATAAATAATAAAAATACTAAGTCCACGTTCTCACAATAGTATTCGTTACTAAATCAGATATTTGAAGTTTGTGTACAGTTTTATCGTGCAGCCCTTCGCATAGCTTTTCTGCATCTTTTAAGGTTTTTGCACTTTCCACATAGTCCCACATATTAAACATAAAACTATCTCGCTTTATACTTAATTGAATCAAATATCTTTCGCCTGTTCTTGTATTATCTTCTGTCATATCTATCCGTATTTTTACTATTCATATACCTATTCATTATCGAGTACAAATATAAACATAATTATTTATTTTCATAATGTTTATTAATTTTATTAAATACTTTTTTTTCAAAATCTTTTATAGTTCGTTTTCTGTTACCTTCTAAAGTTGATCCATGTAAAGCAAAATAAATAGGTCTAACAAATGACTGTATTTTACTTTTTAGATAATCTTTATTAGCTTTTATATTATTTACACTAGTATTAGCAAATATAAACATATCTAGAATGTAGTTAGCTGTTAAATTTTTAGAATCATTTATGTTTAAACCTTTAGCTTCTGAATACCTTAATATGCTATTAGGTGTAGGTGGTGGCATTTCTTTAACCTGTTCAGCTATTACTATTTTAGATTTAGCTTTTCTTTTAGGTGGTTCTTTTGCACCACATACCTTACATTCATAACTTTCAATTAATGAATCACAATTATGACATACTATAAAATCTTCTAATTCTCTAATTCGTGTTTTCTTTTCTTTTTCGTTGTTATAAATTGTTTCCCAGTCTACATCATCTGACCATGAACCAAACCTACCTAAATTACCACCTAAATCTATACATAAAAAAAACGGTTTAAATATCTTATCTGTAATACGTCCACCACGACCTACCATTTGATGATATAAACTAAGTGATTGTGTAGCCTTATTCAATATAATCGCTTCTACATCATCTACATCAAAACCAGTTGTAAATACACCGACTGACATTAATATACCATTAGGCGTATTCCTAAACCATTCTACTACGTCTTTTCGACTTTCTTTAGATTTAGAATGGTACGATCTAACATTATAGCCTTTCATTTTAAACATTTTATAGGCTTCATCATTCGCTTCTATATTAGAATTGAATACCATAGTTTTCTTATCTAAACAATGTTCTTCATAATTAGCTAATAGGTTTTCAGTAGATGCTAAATTATTAAATACTTCATCCTGTGATTTTTTAGAATATTCACCACTCGCATCTGTTTGTAATTTATCTAAGTTTGGTAAATCACATGAAAGATTATGAACTGGAGTTAAAAAACCTAAATCTATTAATTCTGATATTTTAACGCCCTGTATTAAATCACCGTACCAACGTTTTAAACTAACTTTTAAAGTATATTTTTGTGTGTCTTTTCCACAGCATTGTGATTCGGTTTCGTGTTTTTCTCCGCAGTACTTACATTTATAATAAGATTCTGATTTCATTGTTACAGGTGTGGCTGTGAATCCTAAAAGCCTACCTTTAAAATCATTGAATACTTTTACAAATTGTAAATTTTGTATTTCATCCACTATAATTAAATCAATGTTATCTAAATTAAATATACCTTTTTTAATACGGTTATTTACAGTTTCAACCATTCCTATTAATACTTCACCTTTGCCTATCGTTTTAGTTTTAGCTGTTATAAGTGATTTAGTACGTGTTATGTTTTTAGCTGTTTGTTCTAGTAATTCAGTACGGTTAACCAATATCAAAATACGTCCTTTATAGTTATTAGCTAGGTATGAAAATATAATTGTTTTTCCTGAACCTGTGCTGGACTGTATGCAATTTCTAGGGTTTTTACTTGCATTGATTTGATTTACTAGATTTTCCTGATAGTTTCTAAGTTTAATCATTTTATTCTGAGTAAGTTTCTGTTATTTCTACTTCATAACCTAATTCAATAAGTATTTGTTCAATCATAGTTTTTGAATCTTGATTATGTAAATCTAATTCTTTGCCGTTTACCTTTGTAACTGTGCCATAATCTGCACAACATCCATCTGCGCATCTATAATAATATTCTTCTAATTCAATTTTTACTTTTTTCATTTCTTTAAATGTCTATAAAATGTTCTTCTACTAATGTCTAATGCGTCTGCTATATCTTTTTTAGGTATGTTAGGAAATTTATTTGAAACTAATATACTTAATTCCTTAGCTGGTTTTTCTTTGTGTTTATTAATAAATTCACTTAATGTATTATTTTGTTTATTCTCAATCTTATTATTTTTTGCCATTGAAATAAAATAATTACTTAATTCAGTAGCACCTTTTATAGATTTATCTGTAATAACTGTAGCGTGTTCATCATTGTAAATTTTATTAATAAACTCTAATATCAATGCAAATCTAGGAATGTACGTAATTTGCTTTGCAAACATTCCAGTGTGGTTAGATAATTCATCTTCACTATTCATTAAGTCAATTAAATGCTTATGGCTTTTAGTATATTCTTTTTTAGCAGTAGATGTTAATTCTAATATTTTAGGTATTATTACACCATCTACAATAGTTGTTAAATCACGATCTATAACTTCTTTTATTTTAAAAATTACATCTCTATACTGATCAATTAACCTTTCATCTAATTCTTCTAAAGGTGGATATTTAGCTGTTTTTTTAGGGTCGCAAAATAACATACGATCCATAAAACCGTTGTTTTGATTTTCGTTAGTTTGAAATTCTTTAAAAATAGCTGGTTGAATACCACCCAAAATAGGTATAAATGGATTTTCTACAAAAGCATCTTCACTAGTTTTACGATTTAATACAATTGCATCACCTGACCACGCACTTAAAAATCTTTCTTTGTCTGATCCATCTCTATACTTGTTCATGTCTTTAAACCATCCAGCTAATTCATCTTTAAAAACTCCGATTGATTTAGGGTTGTGGTAATGAATATCAATTAAAGATTCAATAGTAACATCATCTACGATTAACTGTGATTTAGTAGGCGCTTCTATACTTGCGTTTACTTGTTTATCTTCTTTTGATAGGTTTTCATATTCTTTAAATTCCTTTTGGCGTTTCATGTATCGCTTTATTTCTTGGCTATTCAAATCTAACAAAGGTTTCAAAATTAACTTAATATCAGGCGTTTTACCTACTCCAGCTGAACCTATTACGCTGATCCATAAAATAGGTGAATCAATCCATCCATTTTTTACTTTTACTTTTAACGTATTACCGACCAGAACCGAAATTAACCAAAGATAACTAACACACATAAAATCTATACTCGCATTAAGTTTTAGGTGGCACTCATTAATATAGTTCTGCACTCCAGCTGGGAAAATGTGTAAAGGAAATTCAGTGTTTTCTACAGGTGTTATTTCTGTTATTGGTGCTTCTTCAGTTGGTTTATATCTATCACCATAACCATCTGCATAAGCTTGTTTAGTTGCTTCTGAATAATCACCACCAAAGTACTTATAAGTATAAACATCAAAACTATTTAAAGGCTTTTCATGTGGGTAAATTGTACCTGTACTAAATAAATACATCTTATTTGAATCGTCAAAAATATGACCACTAAAATATGAATCTGAGCCTTTACGCTTTATTAATGTAGATTTCTTTTTGTGCGCTATAATATCAAAATCATCAGAACAAATATCTAAAATAGAATTTCTTTGTGCGTAGTCCTCCCAAGGTGTTAAACCATCTTGTGTTATTGTCTTTTGCTTCTTTAGTTTAGGCTGTACTACTTCTTCATAGTTATAAGTTTCTGATATTTGCCATAACATTCTTCTATCTTCATCTGATATGTAATCTATTTCATGGTATTGTAAACCCTTAACCCTTTTGTAGATATAAACAAATCCTTTTGTACCTCTTGATTCAATTAAAGCTTCTTTATATCCTTTTGGTTTAGCTATTTTAGTGTTTCCTTGTACTAATTTAGATTTGTATAAAATATGATAACCTAAACTTTGAGTTTGAACAATGCAAAACTTACCGTAAAAGTTATCAATATGACTATCCAATAAATCAAAGTATTCTTTTAAAAATCCATCACGATCTTGTTTAGTTTTTAATATCTTAGAATCTACATCTATTGCTTCAACATCAGATTGACCAGTAAGCAACCCAAAAGAAACAGTATCTTTATCTTTATACCATCCATCAAACTGTAATAAATTCGCTGGTGTTTCATAAAAGGGTGTAGTACTAAATAAATTAGGTTTATGATTTCCTTTATGTTCCTTTATAGGTATTACAGATAAACCTTTATTTAATAGGTTGGTGTAAAAACCCTCTTTTTGTTTTATTAGTTTTTTCATTAGCTGTTAAAATAGAAAACCCGAATTACTGTAGCGCCTTGGATTGCATTTAGTAAAACGGGTTTCTGTATAAATTTCTTTGAAAGTTCCAAGGCTTTCGATATGACAAATATACTAAACTTTATTTAATATACAACTTTTTTATTGTTTTTTAATTTATGTGTCATTTGTGCCATAAAGGGACGTAAAAGGGACATTGAAAATATAGCTCTATACGGGTTTTTAGTACGTTACAGAGCCTTTTTATCTAAAAATGTCCCAATGTCACACCGAAAACGGAAAATAAAAAAAAACTAAAATTATAAACCTTAATATATCTTATTGGCACAACGGGACATTTTACGTGACATTTGCACTCTATCCCAATAAAAACCCGTATTAAGGCTTGGCACACTTTTGACGCATACTCTGTAATTTTTCAATATAAAGCACTGCATCCATTAACTCCTCTTTTAGATGTTGTAAAAAGTCATCATCATTGTTTTCTTCTAAAGTTGTGTTATATTTTTTAATTCCTACTTCAGAACGTTGTTTGAATTGATCAATTACTTTTTCTACTATTATGTCTTTCATTTTATTGTATTAAAAAAACCACCTAAATTATTCAGGTGGTTTTAGGTTAAACTTATTTAAATTCCAAAACTATACTCGTCTAATAATTCACGATTGATATTATAATCTTCATCTGTTACTATTTCAAATATTTGTATTTCAAAGCTGTTAATATATTTATCAGTAATTAAATCAAGTACAGTCATTTCGTTAAAAATCTCACATAATCCATGTACTGTTATTTCAAATTCTAATTTTTGATATTTATATTCAGTAGTATATTTCTTTTTCCAGTCTTGAATTTCTGTTTTCATTTTGAAATAAGTATAATCATCTCCATCTTTGCAACTGAATTTTGCGTAATGTTCTAAGATGTTATAAATTTCTAACATCTTTATTGTTTTTTCTATGTTTTCTTTTGTTTTCATAATATTTATTTTTTAAAACAATTCTTCTTTAATTAAATAACCAAATTCCATTAAATGTCTAACACCATCTGTAAAATTACTATGTGATTCTATAAAATTATTAGGTATTTCTCCATTTTCCCACATATTAAATAGTTTTTCTCTAGCTTGTGGTCTTGTCATTTTAAATTGTTCTTCATGCTTTATAAATTTTTTAAGATGGGTTATTATTTTTTTAGCTTGGTCTATATTTATAAAAATATCAGCTTCTTGATCTGAATCAGGCTGATATATTGAAAGTAATATTTCTCCATTATACAAAAGATTTTGTTCTGTTCTAAGAGTTGAGTATTGTCTTTTTATTAATTCTTTCATAATTTATTTTTTAAAAATCTATTGATTATTTAAAAACTGAGCCGAATAAATTAATTAAACGGCTCAATTAGGTTAAACTTATTTATTATTTTGTTGGTTCAAAAAGGTAAATCATCATCACCTTCTTTAGTAGCTGGAACATCTGCACTTAGTAAATTAATCTTCCACGCATCCAAAGTATTAAAAACTTTTACTATACCATCTGCATTAGTCCATTCACGCCCACGCAAATTAAAAAACACTTCTACCTGTTGACCAACTTTAAAACTGTCTAACAACTCGGTTTTATCTTGTGATGCTTGAAATTGTATCGTTTGCGGATATTGCCCTGAAGCATCAGTTAATACAAATTCACGTAATTTAAATTTATCTGATACTTGTCTAGTATCGTTAATTACTTTTAATTCTCCTTTTAATGTGTACATATTTATTTATTTTTATTTAAGTGTTTACTATTAATATTGTTTCAAGTTTCTTTCCTAAATTTTCCTTATTATATTCTTTTCTTAGTTGTTTTCCTATTTTTCGTTCTTCTTTAGTTTTCTTAAATTCATTTCTATCAATAAAAACTTTTCCTAAGTTAATTTCATAATTAACCTGTCTTCTCATTTCAGCCGTGTAGCTTTCTTGTGTCTTTTTCATACTTTCTATTTTTAAAATTCTAATTGTTTAATTGATTCTTTTATTTCGTTTTCTAATTCAATAGCTTTTGCTTTAGCTACTTCTACTGCATTTTCAACTGACATTAAAACAGGTTTAGATTTAGTTCCTAGATTTATTTCTGTTTCCCTTGTAATAGTTGCACAATATAAGGGTTTTATTTTGTTTTCAGGTCTAAAACTCGCAAAAGTTAAACTTTCTAATTCAGGATTGATAGTGAAATGATGTAAGCATTGGTGTATATGATCCAATGGAATACCTCCATTTAAAATAGTTTCAATGTGTTTTTTACTTGAAGGACACTTTATTTCTACAGCGTGTTTTTTATCTTCAGTAATTCCATCAGGACTAATACCTAAAATACTAATTTCTTCACATTGTAACCACCCAGCATTAATGAAGTTATGACCTGTATATTTAATAGTTTCCTTTTGTGCGTATGGCTCTAGCTCGTTACCCCTTTCCATATCTGGACTAGTATAATTATCTATTTCTTCAAAGTCCTCTAAAAACTGCCCTAATAGCTCTAATTTTAAAGTATCACCTTTTGTAAATAATCCTTTTGATAATGTACCGCCTACTTTTCGGTAGCGTGTTTCGTGCCAAATTGGCGTCCCTTGTTTTACGTTTATTATTTTCATTTTATAAATTTTTTAATTCTTGTTAAGTTAATTACTATGAATATTGTATTAAATATTATTATAAATAAATCTAATGAAGTGCTTAAAATTTCATTTGATTCATATACCCACTTAATACCAAAACATAATAATATAAAGTGTACAAAAGTATATGTTAAATTTCCTATTATTTGACTTTTCATTTTATTTTAGTTTAGTTTTTAATTCTTCTTTCTTTGCTAAAACTGTAGGTAGTGTTTTTTCATTCGGTTCTAATGCACCCCATGTAGTTTTAAGATCTTCTAAAGTTTTACATTCACCTAACATAGCTAAAGCTGGTTTATCGTCTGTTTTGTTAGTTGGTAAAGCGTATTTTACTTTTATACCTCCAGTAGTTTTACCCATCATTTTTACATTTTCATCAAAATATAATTCAATTTCTAAACCTACCCAGTTAGCAATATTTCTACTTTCAGAAGGTGTACATTTATGTAAATCTTTGTATATTTTAGCTATCTGTTTTCTATTACCTGAATTTACTACCATTGGTTTGTAGTTATCAAATTCTAAAAAATAGCCATCTGTTTTATTACCTGATACGTTTACATTTGTATCATAATAACTTTCTTTAATAACTAAGATACATTTACCCTTTTCTGCTATTATTCCTTCTACATCTACACCAGCTAAATGTGTAGATTTTCTGTACTTCATACTGTCTATTCCGTATTCTTTCATTTTATTTTTAATTTTAAATTTAAATTTTCTTCTTGTAAGTTTAATAATTCGTTTTTCACTACTCTATTATAATTCAATGAATTTTTATAATTTTTCAATAATTCATTGTATTTAGTTTTTAAAGTTTCATGTTTTTCTTCTAATATAGTTTCTTGTTTTTTACCTAACAAAATACTTTCAAGTTCTAGATAGTCATATTGTATATCTTCAGTAAAAATAAACTCATTATAAATATTTTTATAATAGTTATAGTACATGGTTCTATTTCTGTTTATTTCATCACAAATTTTATCTTGATGAATTTCACCTACTTCAATACATAATTTAACGTAAATTAATCTTGAAGCATGTACACCTCTATTTCTATTCCTAGACCTTATATCTAATCCAGTAAACTCATTAACCTTATCTGCTATCCTTTTAGCTGTTAATCTCATCTTGCTTGTAGTTTACCGATTTTATCCATAAATCCTTGTTCACGCTCTTTAATTATTTCAGCGTATTCTTCATCGTATTTTAGTAATGCGTTAATAGCAATTTGACTATAATACTTAATTTCCTGTTCTGTGTAAAATGTGTTATTTTTCATCTTGTTTTATATTTGTTCTTCTATTAATGTTTCTAATTCTGCTCCTATTTCTACTTCATCACCTTCTAAATCTAACATTCTTAAAACGTGATAAATTTCTATATCATCAGGATAATCACTTTCATCATCACCTATAGATACGGTAAAATATAATGTAAATTGACCATCATTTAATTCTAATTCAACTTCATCTAAATGTTTTACGCCATACATCCACTGTTTGTTATAGTGGTCGCCTTTAATAAAATCTATTGCTAGAATATTATTCATTTCTGTAATCGTGTCTAATACTTCTTTCCTATTTTCCATACTGCAAATATAAAGACTAACTTTGTATTAAACAAATTTATTTACAGTTATTTTTAAAATAAAACAGAAAAACCCACTATAAAAATAGTAGGTGAATCAATGGTAGCAATGGATTAGACTATTTTAAAATAGTATTCAATTCTCTTTGCTGATTTTCTTGGTTAGTTTCAATTTTAACCAAAAGTAAGCTCATTGTTTGTAAAGTTTTAGACATACCTTTAATCATTTTTTCATTATCTGTATGTCTTTTATCGTTAGTCTTTTGTGACTGTTTCCAAATGTAAAGTAGTAATGATATTACTACACCAAAAACTACTGTAAGTGTCGCTATTGGTAGCCAAACACCCTCATTTGTTTGCTCTATTGCTTTTAATATTTCTTCTGTTTGTTCCATTGTTCACTACTCATTATTACTGTTATTCCTATTATAAAACATATTAAAACTTTAAAATACATAACGTTGTTTATACTACTATTTAGCACCTCATAAGGTACACTTAAATTAAAAATTTCCATTAATAACCCACCAAAAAACCAACTACCTAACAAAGTTGAAACTCTTTTTAAATGTTTATTTAATTTTTCAACTATAAAAGGTAAACTAAACCCTAAAAACGACAACAATAAAAACAAAATAATATAATAAGCATTATCAAAGTACTCAGTATTAGCCAATATAGGCGGTACTAGATTAAGCATTGCCATTAATAATATTAATATAATTGTCAGTTTCATAGGGTTTAGTTTATTTAATTTCTATTGTGGCGGTAATTTAGGACGCATTAGAGGTCCACCATCATCTGATCCTACAAATTCTATAATTAAATCTTCACTTGTAGTTAAATCAGCTATTTCTAATTCAAATTCAAATGTACTTTGTCTAATGTTTGCGCCTTGTATCTCGGCTGTAATTTTTACTTTTTTCATATTTATTTATTTGTTTAAAAACATTTTTAAAGGTCTATTAATATCTTCTAACGGCATAATATAATCATTTTTAGTATAGAATAAATGTAGTTCAGGAACGTCACCGCTTGCGTCATAAGTTGCCCCATCCATTGAGATAGTAATATGCATTGATGTAGCACCCTTTGGAACTATAATAGTGTAATAATCATTTACAGAATTTAAATATTCTGGTAAACGTTTTAAAATTTCTTTTACCATAACGTTATTAGGGTAAACCCAGCGAATTTCTGCAATAGTCCCAGCTAGGCTTGTATCAAATTTTAATTTATAACAATCATCTTCTGAGACATTAACTTTTGAAAAACAACGCCAAGTATTAACGTTATTTAATCTTAACTCACCGCTTGCAAAATCATTTCTCCACCCCGACTGTAAAATAGTAGGAGTTGCGTTGTATGGTTGTGGTGCTTCTGTTATTGGAAACTCAAACATATTAACCTTGAATCTTAATTCTGACGGTGTTATATTGTTCATTATCCAGTTGTAAATCCTACGCCCTCCGTTGTCGCTAACGTGCAAAGAATCTGTATAGTATGAATTAGCTTTGTTAGATTGTGTAACAGATGGTCTAATATTTTCAAACCCTCTAACCATATCCACATAAGGCAAATCTAATTCGTCCGCTATTTCTGAAATCATTTGAATCATTAAGGCATCATATTCGGGTATGGTTGTAGCATTAGGACTAACTAAAAGAATGTTAACGTTTGGCACTAAATTAATAAAAGTTTGAATGTTCGCTTTATAATCTGCCTTACCTTGTATAAAATCACTAGCTACCCATCCAGTTATTGACACATCATTAAAACCAAATGACAATTCAACTATTGTATCACTTCCATCTACACCCTTACAGTTATCAATAGCCATTTGCATAGTTTCCGCTTTTGTACCGTTAACCCATTCGGTTGAGTTCATTGTGGTAGTAGCGTTTAAATATACGTCTGTAATATTAACTTGTTGAAGTAATCCTCTTGCATAATCTATTATATCAGTGTAAGCCGTTCGACCTCTTAAAGAGTCACCACTAATAATATAATTTATATTTCTTTTGTGAAAGGCTGAGTCACGAATAACATCTTTTAATTTATCCATTGGAGATAGTACAGCAGTTCCGCCAGTAGTTGTGTTTGTAGTGTTATTAATTACCGTTGTTTCTCCTAAAGGCATAAAATCCAAATCACTAAAAGTATTTATACCGTTAGCTTTTTTGAACTTCATTTGATTAGTTGAGTTATAAAAATCATCAGACACGTATAAAATAAACTCGTCTGTATAGATGTCTGTATTATTAGCCCATTGTGAAGCTGTCTTTACTATGTTTGTACCTTGTGCTTGTAAATCTATTACTGCCATAATTTTTATTTATTTAAAGTCCTAATTCTGTTAAAGTGTATGTTCTTGATAATAACGCTCTTCTTGACCCCGTGTGACCAGCTAAAGATGAGCCAAGTGAAGAAACAAAGTATCCAACTGTTGTGCTGTCTCTTGTGCTACTCCATAAACTTAAAGCGGTTGAAGATGTATCTAAATTAAAAGGCGAATAATTTAAAACATTTCTATTAACCCCATAATAAAATAAATTTAATAATTGCGCCATATTACAAACATACCAACCACTTAAACTGTTTTTTGTATATGGTTGTCCGTTCAATTGGTCTGTCATTTTACGTGCAATTTCTACTGGTATGTAATAGCATAAAACGGTATTATTAATTTGGTTAAACGTAGTCCAGTCAACTACCACCCCGCTTACATACAATTGAGTTCCTAAATCATCCGTGAACCTTGCAGTATTTCCAAATTTATTATTATAATCTAGAGTAAAGAAGTCAACGCCTTGACCAAATTGTAAATTCCCATCATCATTAGTTGTGAATGGATTAGCGCCTGTTTTACTTAATTGGCTAGCGTTTATAGCTGGTACACTAGGTGTACAAACAAAAGGAGTTTGGGCTGGTGTGGCTACAGTTGAACCATCACTATCTGTATTAGTAATATCGGGTAAAACTAAGTTACCCTCTGCTAAAATATTAGCATTATAACTAGCATCTGAATTAGTAACTGTTGAATCGTTTATTATTTGCGTTTCTGTTGTTCCGCTTGGTATTACATTTGTATAAAGTGTGTTCCCGTTCGAATCGTCTATTATTTGTGTAGCATCTCCACCACCTGTAGTATAATAGAATGATCCACCAGCTTGTACATATTCTTTAAAAACATTGTTTTCGTAAATGCTAACTGGGTTGCAAATTGAAACTATTGGCATTGTATTACACACGTCTACAACATAAGGTAAAGCTATTTTTAACTGGCATCCACTTAATTGACCGTTTAAAATTTGTTTATCGTAACCTTTGTTAGTAATGTATTCACCAAAATTAACGTGGTTAGTTACAGTATGGCTTTCTAATTCACCGAATAAATCACGCCTTTTTTTAATAGTTCTAATGAAAAAATCTATCTCATTTAACATTGGGTGTATTGCTTCAGTGTAATGTTTATCAATATCCCAATCTTGATAATATGTATCAGTTAAAAAGAATAAATTTAAATCAGGTGTAATAGTTTCAGCATCTTCAAAACGATCATTGTAATCAATATCTAAAAATTCGAGTAACCAAATAAAAGGGTATTCTTTTGTATTTTGGTTTGCTATCTCACCATCTACTTTTTTAGGTGTACCATGTTTAAATACAGGCGGTGTAATAGTAAATTCTGTAGCAGTAGGTATAATTGAACCTTTAATAGTTAATGATTCATTTAAAGCAAAATCTGTAATTCTATAAACTACACCATCTATAGTAATTGACCTTTGCGAATTAAGATAATAAGTATAATCTACGTATAAAGTAAAAGTACCATCTACGTTAGTAATAACACTACTAATAGTTAATTTATGTTCTGTAGTGCTTATTACATCACTTAATATTTTAATTGGTAAAATCATAGTTTGTTAAAATTGTTACACTTTAATCATTACAAATATAATCAAAAATTTCGTTTTCTTGTACTTTGATTGTACTCAGTTAATTTAATAATGTAAGATAAAGTGCCATTGTATTCATGTTGAATAGGTTTATCAATACTTAAAAGACTAACAAACTGCTTTTTATAATCAATTACATTATTATTATTATAATCGTCTATTTGCATTTTATTAGCTAATAAATCATCTTTAATTACGCTAGTACTAACCGAACTAGAAACTTGTTTAATAGTTAAATCAAAGTTATCAGTAATTTTAGTTTGTATTTGATGTAAATCTCCATTGTTTAATTGTAGGTTATCAATTTCAACGTTTTCTTCATCTAGTTTAAAAGATCCGTTTAATCTAGTTTGAGTAACCCAATCACCTATAGATAAGTTTCTATAGTCTAAACCGTTTTCAATGTAACCATTTTTATACGTTGTAATTCTTACCGTACCATCTGCATTAGTACAAGAAAAAGGCGCTACTCTAAAACAAAAGCTTTCTTCTCTTGTTCTTGAACCTCCGCCACCATCAATAACGATAGTTAAATTATATTTATCAAATCCTTCTAAACCTGCTATAGTGCGCCAGTTTAATACTAAGCCCCAGTAACGATTCTTTAAAGTATTTAAGGCGTAAAAATCACCGTAAGTACTATCTACTATATCTACTGTAAAACCTGAGCTATTGGATAACGTAGCTGTAACAGTTGAACCCGTAGCCGTTTCATAAAGAAAACTAGATAAATCATTAAATTTTACATTAGCATCTGATAAATTAGCGAATACAGGTAAACAAGAATCACTACATACATAGTAATCTTTGCAACTAGTAGTACTATCAAATATAGCGGTACTAATACTTTCTATGGTTCTTTTAGTTGCTAAATAGTTATCAGGTCTTAAATAGCTAATAGGTGGTGTTAATTTTATCATGTGTTGAATAATCGACCATAAACATTGTATTCAATGTTTGGATCTAAATTTAAATTATTAGTATTACAAATTAAAGTTACTTTGTTACTTATTGAAACAATTTCTACTACTGTAGTATTTCCACTAGCTAAAGTATCTGACGGGCTTAATGGATTAAGTGGATTACTCCAATCCTTTTGAGTAGATAAACGCCAAATATTAGAAACTTGACCGACTTTTTCTATAAATATTTCGCCTTGTAATTTTGGTAAAACACCTAAAGTATGATCAAATTCTATTTCAATTCTCACGTCTTGATTGTTATAAATATTATCAGTTAAATTATTATTAATATCATAAATATAAGTAGTAGCCGTAAAAGGATTAGAACCGCTTACATCAAAATCTAATTCACTAGAAATATCTGATTCAATTCTATAAATAGTGTCGGGTTGTGCTAAACCTCCTTTTAATACTCCTGAAGTATCAACTCCTATAGTTAAATCAATTACACCATAAATATCATACCCATTTAAACCCGAATAATTAGAAGTCTTTTCATTAAGATTATTATTAGGTTGTGCTGAATTATAGAAAATATTATCTACTGATAAATTAGCTATCCATTCACGCCATTTTACCTCAAAAGATAATTGACCGTTCCATAATTGCCAAGTATTACCATAGGTAGGTACTTCAGAATTTAATATTATTCTATTAAAATCTTCATTAGGTGTAATGTTATATGAATTTTGATAATCTACATTTACTAATTGATAAGGATAGGTTGTAATACCTGTACTAGTTGTAATTACTGCACCTACGTTTATAGGTGTATTAGCTAGTTCAAATTGTTCTACGTCATTTTTATAGGCTATTAATCTAAAGATACAAGATTTAACAGTAGCAAATTCTTCTGCCTTAGTTTCAAAGCTAAAATAGCACCCCATAAAATCTGCATCCCACCCAGTAAAGTTAGTGAACTCTGAAGAAGTTGGTTTAACTATATTTTGATTACTTGTGTAAAATCTAATATCATTATTTTGAACTAGTCCTTGAATATCATTATCAAAACTCCATAAATTAGAATCAATTTTTAAATTTACTCTATTTGTTATATCAGGTGCTAAAGTGTTATCATCTATTAATAAAGACATTAACCAGCTCTTAGTATCTTCAATAATCAATTGTTGATTAGCTGAGTAAGTTACAGTAAAACCAACATCTAATAAACTATTATCAGCGTTTAAAGTAACAGAACAACCAGTAATAATTGAACTATTTATACCTACAAAACCTACCTCAGTTTCTAAAGAATCTACCATCCAAATATCATCAAATGAATCAGATTTATTTTCATATTCAGAGCCTGTAGGTAACTTACTATGTTTAAATATAATTTGCTGACCCGTTACAAAATTACCAGCGTTATTTTTTACTTGAAAAGTTACAGTGTTTGTATCTGTACCTTCTAAAGTTTGTGATGAATATGAATTAGATATTACTAAATTTTCAATTGAATAATCATTATTAAACCCGTTAAAGTTTTCATTATAATAACCTACAGAACCACTTAAACCAGCATCTTCTAAAACTCTGTTATAATTGTTGTTTGTTTCAGCTAAAAATAAACCGTAACCATATTTAAAAGTATTGGTACCAATTAAATTAGAAGGTGCTAATACATCATCTATATTAGATAACTGACCGTCTAAATAGTAAGGTATTTTAAAAGTGTGTTTAATTTCAAATTGGTGAGCATAACTTCCACTAGGGGTAAAGCGCATTTCAACAGTTCCTAAATCCCAGCTAATACCGTTTGACGTAATAGGGTTTAAAGTTTGAAAAGCACCAGTTAACGAATTATGGTAATAGCTTTGCTCGTTAGAATCGAATGGTGATTGATAATTATTATTATTTGCACTTAATTGATTTAAGCCGTATTTATAATTTACTCTATCAGGTACACTAGTAACTACTATTTCAAAATCTGACCTATCAGAATCAACTAAACCAGCTAAATCTAAATTAGTTTTAGTAACATTTAAAACATTACCATTAGAACCTGTTACTGAAAAAATAGTTTCACTAACAGTAATTCCATTCCATGAAATATTAACCGTAGCACCTACACTTAAACCTTCTAAAAACCAATTACCGCCAAAAGTAAAAGTTCCATACGTTACACCAGCTACATAATTAAATGAACCAAAATCAGAAGCTAATACATTAGTGTAAACTGATACTGTTCTAATTAATTGAACAGTTTCACCTACATTACCAACTAATTCACCTGTAAAATCAGTTAAATTATCTGTAAATCCTGATCCGTTTCTAAGTTCATTATAAAATTTAGTATCTAGTACTTGAAAATCATTCATCTATTTCTTTTTAAATTGTTGTTTTTGGCGTTTCAACCATCTATTATATTCTTCTTTTTCTTCAGGTGTAGCTTTAGAAAGTAATTCAGTTTGAATACCTTTTAAATGCTCTAAAGCACCCCTTAATCCATCTGTAGCACCTTTTAATTGTTTATTAAAGTCTGTCATACCGTTGTTTCTATTAAATTATCAATGTAATTTTCAAAAATATAATAGCTAACTATTGCATAATCATTATCTACACTCCAGTTAACACTCGTAAATTTACCTAAATTTCCATTAACATCATTAAAAAATGAGTTATTTATTATTTGAGCAAACGATTCAGCACCGAATGGAATACGAACATCTGTAAATATTTTCTTTTGGTTTGTATTATTTAAGTTGTTAGGGTCTTTAATTCCTGAAACAAAAGATTTATAACTATGGTAATTATTATACAAAGCAACCGCCCCCACTTTATCAGTAAAATTAGTTGGTATTTTATTATTTTCTAAATAGACAATTTTTGGAGTACTAAAAAAGTGATTTTCTACTTTCATAGCACCCTCACGTGATGTAATAGCTAATAAAAAACTATTATTACTTTCTAATCCTTGGTCGAAAAAATCAGATAGTGATTCAAATATTTCTTTTACATCTGCTACCATTGTATTGTTAGTTCCAACTAATGCTTCAAAAGCATCAAATAAATCATCTACAGCGTTTTTTCTAACACATAAAGCGTAAGGTATTTCTACTGAATCCACGCCTTTTATTAAAACGTTTCTAGTATCGTTTACAGTTATTGGAGTCACAATAGTTTCACTAAATGAATCGTTTACATCTGTTATAGTATGCTTGTCGCTATCATCATCTGCATAGTTTATAAAAGTTCTACCTTTTAATTCGTCTACATTGTAACTAATTATTCCGTTTTGCGTAAATGGTGAATCTTCTACACGAACATCAGGCATAGTGTATGAAGGGTTTAAAGTCCACGAACTATCGTTATAAGGTAGCAAAGTGATTACACCATTTGAAACCGCTATTTTTGTAAAAAATAATTTATTACATAAATCGAACGCTTCAGAAAGTGTATAACCATAGTCATTAGGTTTTAAAATACCGCTTAACGTAGCCTGAAAAGCATTTATACCACTACCAAAAAATCCAACTGGTACTAAATCTTGTCCTTCATCTGTTTTATGCGGACAAAGTACCACATTTTCTAATACCGTATTAAAAGCACCTGCACCAGTATCTAAAGTATAACCCATGTATTCCGCACCCTGTTCTAAGAACGTTTTTAATTTAATCCCTCTATGATAACGAACCAAAGGAAATAAAGCTTTTTGAATTGCTTCTAATTGGTCAACTAATTGATTGATTATAATAGCTAAATTTATAATGGTTGTACCTAAATTTAATAAAGCTTGACCTACACCCAAAGTAGTAATATCAGCACTTATATTAACAAATTTAAATATTTCATCAATACCACTTTTTACAGTCATAAAAGCTGTACTAATAAGCTGCAGGTTTTCTAAAAGTGTTTTTCTATTCTCTATTAAATATGGAATATTAACACCCATATTAGTTGGCATAGCACCATCTTGATTAGGATTAAGATTTTGCAATAATAACATTGTGATACCTTGCGCACGTTCACTAACTCCATTTAATGAATTAGTTTTAACTAAACTTAATTCTGATTCATTACTACCTTTTACTTTGTACGTATTCCAATCTAAGTAACCGCTAAAAGGCACGTAATTATTAGCACCATCATTAATAGTTATTTCAAACGGTAAGCCTTCAGTCGCACCAACGTTATTAAAAAACCAATCTTTAATTACTTCATTAGACTGATCAACAAAGTTTAAAGCACTAAAATTAATATTAGCTTGTACGCTATCATTATCAAAAGTAGCATTTACTTCTAAATTTTGCCATTCTCTAGGTGGTAAATTTTCTTGACCATTTATTTTAAAGCTTGTTATTGTAGACATAATTAAAACATTGGTTTATGGTTGTTAGTAGTTTTATTTCCTATTCTAATGGTTTCAGTTGCTATTTTAGAAAGTGCATCATAATTAAATTTGTGTTCAGGTATTTGTATATTATTAATTGCTTGTATAGTTTTTTGCTGATATTTAACTAATCTTTCATCATTTATAGCGTCTATACTGTTTACTGCATTAATCGCACGTCTACCAACAAACTCACCGTTTTTAAGCATAAGCGCACCTTTTACAATGTCGCTTTGTTTCATTTTGCCTAATTTACGGCTATTGTCTACACCTATAATATGTTCGTCTTTATGCGCTTTAATTATATGTGTGTCTTTATCACCGCTAATTGCATAAGCATTACCTAAATCAGCTCCTAATGTTGTTTCAGTTCCTTTATAAAATCCTTTTAAAGTACTTATAAAACCACCCATTTCACCACTAGCTGAAGCTAAAGCGTTACCATCACCTGATTGAATTTTTTGATTTGCTAAATTCAATCCAGTTACTAAAATTTGTAAGTTTCTTTTTTTCTTCTCAAGTGCTTCTATGTTTTCTCTTTCGTTTGCTATGGCTTGTTTTTCTGCTTTTACTGATTCCTGCGCATCTAAATTACCAAGTTGTGCCTGTTGTTTTAAATCGTTAATACGTTCCTCAGAATCTGTAATACGGTTTTGACTTTGCTCAATTGAAGCGTCTAATTCCATATTAATTGATTCAGCTACTCCTTTAAATAGCTCAGTAGTTTGGTCTGCTAATTCTTTTACATCATCTATTAATTTTTCCTTATTTTCCTCTGACATTAACTGCCATTCATGGTAAAATCTAGTAAATACATTTAATGAATCTTTACCTACAGTTGATTCAATTTCTTCACCTATATTATCTACATCATCTATTATTTGTTCTGATATTTGATTAGTATGCTCAGAAAATTTATAATCTTCTAAAGGTAACCCATCTACTACTGGTATTAAGTCTATTTCAACTTCAGGTTTATTACCCCCGCCTGGACCGCCTGAACCACCTGTACCAGTGTCGCCTTCTCCTTCGATTACTTTTTTATCGTCTTCAAATTTCTTCAATATACCTAATCTAATCCTTGCCTCATCCGCAACTAAATCTACTTTTTGCTCTGCAAACTTCTTTGTATCTTCTAAGTCTTTTATTCTTTGTGCTTTAGTGTTTGAATCAGTTATATTTTGTGCTTTTGCTTTTTCTTTCTCAAATTCAGCATCTATAAATTGTTGAGCTAAAACTTTTTGTTTAACAATAGCTGTTTCTATAATTTCTTTCCTTAATTTCTTTTGTAACTCTATTGCTTGCTCCTGAGTTAAATTCTCTAAGTCATAATCTTTTAATAATTCAGGGTACTTATCAGTAAGTTCAGTAATCAATTCATTTCTTTGTTCTTGTGTTAGATTACCGTTAACTAATAAGTCAATTCTTTTTTGTTCTTTAGCCGTATATTCAGTAACCGCTTCACCATACTTTTTAATACCAGTTTGAGCTAAAGCAGTTATGTGAATAGCATCACGTTGAGCCTTTTCATAATCAGTTACAGCTTCTTCTGCGCCCCACATTAAATCAGAAAAGTTTTCTACTCCTTGACCTAATGTTAGAAAATTAGTAACAGCTGATACTACAATATCTAACGTATCAGTAAGTGCATTTTTAAAATTATCTAATGAACCAAATGCTTGTAGCCAAGTATCAGAAAAGTTTTTTATTTTAACTGTGACTTCACCAAAAGGTATTTTTTTTAGTTTTTCGTCTGTTTGTTCTAATCCATTAGCTAAATTAATAACAGCCGTTAATCCGTCTACAAAGCTAATTATCATTTTAGACATATCGCTTTTACCTGCGGCTAGGTTTAAAAATAAAGATGTAGTAGCATTTGTTAATTTATCCATTGAAGCACTAAGAGTTTGATTTTTTACATCAAATTCTTCTGTTAAGCTTGTACCATTTTCAAACGCTTCATTTGCTAATAATTGATTCTTTGTAAATTCTTCTTGTGTAACTGCTAAAGTGGCCAATACTTGTGTAACTCTAGCGCCACCTTTAGTACCTAAAGTAGTAAGCAAATCTGTAAAACCTGATAAGCCATCACCACTTTCTTTAGCTTGGACTGTTAAATCTCTTAATGTGCCTAATGCGTCTTTTTCAAATTTTTCTTTAAATTCTTCTACAGATAAACCTGATAATTTAGCAAAAGCACCCATATTTTTACTAATAGATGCTAAAGTATTATTGATATGAGTACCAGCTACTTCCATAGATAAACCAGAATCAGCAAAAGTTGCACCTAAGGCGGCTATATCAGATGTCGGTATGTTTAGAATTTTACCAATACCTGAAACTCTAGTAGTAAAATTTACAATTTCGTTAGCAGTTGCTTTAGTATTAGCCGCTAATTCATTAATAACAGAACCTACTTTCAATAAACCTTTTTCTACTCCGAATTTATCTATAGAACCACCTAAATCAGCTATTTTACCAATCATAGTGGCTATTTCTTCAGCTGAACCGCTTATATCATCACCTAAAGCTACAAATAACTTATCAGCTGATTTTACAAAACCTTTAATGTCAGAAACACCTTTAATACCTAACCTACCAGCTGATACTGCTAATTCTTGTAAACCTGATATAGCAGTTCTAGTATCTATTTTAGATAATTCTAAAGATAATGTTTTAGCAGCTTCTTTAGTTAATCCTGTTGTTTTTTGTATATCCGCTAAAGCTTCATCAAAATCAACTAAAGCCGTTACACCAGCCCTTAAACCTTGTGCTAATAAAAATACACCACTAGTTAAACCTAATGCACCAGCAAATGATGTTAATGAAGCTTTCGCACCTTTTAATGCGCTTGAATATCTACCTACATTTATACGGCTTTGACTTAATGCGCTACTATTCTTTTTAAATACTGCATTAGATTGATTAATTTTAGCTATTAACTCCTGTTGTCTTAATCTACCATCTTTAGTAGTTAAATTTAATTTTCTTAGTTCTTGTTCGTATTTCTTAACATTTAAAGAAAGTCTATTTAATGAACCAGCTTCTGAATTTTCTAATTGAATTTTTAGTTTTAATTCAGCTCTTTGTTTTCTATTTGCTTCAGCTAATTTTAATCTACCTTGCACTTCTAAATCTTCAGCCTTTCTTAGTTGATCGGTAACAGTTTTAGACTGTTTCTTTAAATTAATAGATTTTTGTACTTCAGCATTTATTTGCTGTATTCCTTTAGCTGAATTAGGATTAACACCCCCTAAACCACTTTTAGCAGTAGAAGCCGTTTTTTTAATTTGAGTATCTAATTCAGAATATACTTTTTTAAGCGTTTCAGCTTGTGTAATGGCGTTTTTTAAATGACCATCTTCTATTATTTCACTTCCTTTTATCGTCTTAGCCATTACTCATATTCTTTAAGGCGGTGTGCCATTCTATTACTGTAGTTTCTTTCGGGTCAATTCTAAAACCCTTGTATTTTTCTAAATGGTCTTTTAATGAATAAAAACCAATAGCCTCACCTGAATTGAGTTCATCTAAATCAGCGTCTAATATACTCAATTTTGTGTTAATAAATCTATCTTTTGTCAAAATAAATTCATAATTTAATATAGCTTTTTGTTTTAGTAAATTAATACGCTTAATAAATTTTTCATCCAATCCAAAAACTTCAATATATTCGTCTTGTAATGAATCCCATAATAAACCAATCTTTTCATTAACTCGACCTTTACCGCTAATAAATAAATGTTTTAAATCACCTGTTTTTAATATTTCGTACCAGTTCCATATTGGTAAAAATTCAATTGATTGGTAAGTTTTTTCTGTAGTACTGAATATAGAGTTTAGTTGCTTCATTTATTAATATTTGTAAATTCGTATCTGTTAATCCTAACACATCAATACCATATTCATCAAATAAATTAGTATTTTCTTTAAACGGGTTAGCATCAATTACTATTAATGCTTTTTTTACTTGTACTTTCCAACTATCCCAAAAAGCGCCCGTGTCATTTAATGTGTAGTATTTACCCCCCCTACCTTTCTTGTCGAATATAGAGTAAGTACCTAAATGCGCACCTAAACTATCGACTTTATCTTTTCCTAATTGTTCGTCAGTGTTTAGATGCGTAATTAGCTCTTTAATAAATCTGTTATCCAATACTAATTTAAATATTTTATCTTCTTGGTTTTTCAACGCTATTAGATCAGTGGCATATTTGAATAAACTAGTATCTTTAAACATTTTATTTTTCTTCTTTTTTACCTCTAGACTTAGCCTTAAATGGCTTCTTTTCGGTAGTATCAATTCCTAACTCTTTAGCTACTTCTTTAATGTCACGCCCTCTAAGTTTTCCACCGTAAACGGCTTTAAACTCAGAGAAAGTAACATCTTTAAAAGCTATTTTGTTAAAGTGATTTTTAACAAATTCCTTCATTAAGGTATTGTAACAGTTACTGGTGCTAATTCAAAGCCATCTTTTGAACTAGTAACGATTATAGTATTACCTGAAGTAAAAGTTGCTAATACAACATAAACACCATCAGCGCCTTCAATAACTGAAGCTGGAGTAACAACACCCGCAACTGTATCAGTAAACACCCAATCACCAATTAAAGCACCTGTAAAAGGTGGTAAAGCAAAAGGATTACCGTAAATAACTTTAGCAGTTAAAGTCATCCCTGTAATAGCTGGTAAAGTAGCTACTGCAACAACATCAATCAAACCAGCGATTTCTAATAAATCAGTAGTAATAGTTTGAGCGTCTAAAGTTCTCAAATCTTTGTCTTTTACAGATTCTTTTACCATAAACTTCAAGTGCACATTTTGTACTTCTGTAGCTGTAGGTTCTTTATAGATAGCGTATAATGTACCTAATTCGATTTTGATAGGAATTAAATCACCATTTTCATCAATAATACCAGTTAAATTACCGTTAATATCAATTTTATAGTAACCATATTTACCGTTAGCGAATGAATTTAAAACCCCTTCAAATTGTGGGTTAGCAAAAGCACCGTAAACAATACCATCATAAGTACGCGTACCTACCTTAGTATTATAAGAAACTCCATCAATATCTTGTGTAGTTGGTTCAGCACGTTCACCAATTACTGTTTTCAAGTTCATTACTGGATACCATCTTTTTGATTTATCCGACTGATTAATTAAAGCCGATACATAAGAAGCATCTACTGCATCTGAAGCTGAAATTTTGTTTACTGATCCATCATCAGCAATTTGTTTTACTAGGACTATCCCAGCATCTACATTTTTTTTAGGTACGCATGACGGTTGACCCGTATTTTCTGCACCATTGTTACAAGCATTTGTTGCCATAATTTAAAATTTAATTTTTGTGCTTTTTTAAAATACGCAAAAGCAACTTAGCGCAATATTATTTATTATAACAAATTTAACTTTTTTTTATTATATTTTATGTATTTAAATCATAATTAATAATTATGGTACATCATTTACAATATCGGCTACTGTCATATTAACCATAGTAGCATCTAAAGTACCGTTTGTATCTTGTAAAGTTGGGTACGTGTCGCCATCACCCATACGCCACCAATTATTAGGGGCGC
>Ga0255047_10000504_pt1 | contig 32201 bp, 35 predicted proteins | sample JV7_2_1_MG_FD_183640 | JGI IMG/M metagenome (GOLD analysis project Ga0255047, IMG submission 183640) | Seawater microbial communities from Jervis Inlet, British Columbia, Canada - JV7_2_1 | ecosystem: Environmental > Aquatic > Marine > Inlet | place: Canada: British Columbia | collected 2016-10-06
GCTGACTCCCTGAAGTTAATGTCGAGCCGATAAATTCCCAGCCCGATCATGCGTGGCATGACCTGGGGTTGTACCGAGTAATTGAGCCATTGCAGCCAGCGCGCGCCAACCGATTTAACTGCTTCCGCCTGGTTGGGGTCCATCGCTTCGATATCTTCGGCCAGGAGTTTCCCGTAAAAGCCTATGGTGCCGACGCTAAGCGCCAGGAAGCCGGCAAATGGACCAAAGCCGAGTAGTTTGACGAAAAAAATTGCCAGTATGATTTCGGGGAATGTCCTTGAAACTGGGAGAATGCCTCGGCAAAAATAATAGACAGGCCGGTAGGCTGGCTGCAAGCTTGCCCGCACCGGTCAAGCATAATCCCACGACCAGGCCGAAGTTTTTTAAAAAACGAGTGAAAAAAATCAGCCGGTATTTTTAAGGAACGCATTAGCGACTATTATGGTTGCCTACAGCAATAATTCTCGCTATTAAAGGTCTAAGGGCTAGTGCCCCTTTATTTACCTTATTTATATTAGCCATATATGCTTAAAGTCTTAACCTATAACATTCATAAAGGCTTCGATCGACGCAATCGAGAATTCGTCCTGCACGAAATTCGACAGCACCTGCAGATGGCCGATGTTGATATTGTATTTTTGCAGGAAATCCAGGGGCGTCATTATCATCACGAAACAAGGGTTGCGGGCTGGCCAGCGGTGTCACAGTTTGAATTCCTGGCCGACCAACTCTGGCCCCATTACGCCTATGGAAAAAATGCCATCTATAGCAAGGGACATCACGGTAACGCGATACTGAGTAGGCACCCATTCGAGCGCTGGGAAAATATTAACCTGTCGCGTTTCCGTCGCGCCAGTCGAAGCCTGTTACATGGCGTTATCAAATTAGCCGCCAGCAATCTACGAGTACACCTGATTTGTGTGCACCTCGAACTGGTAGGGTTTGAACGTAAACGACAAATTAGTATTCTCCGTCATTTCATCAACGATGCAGTCGCTGAAGGTGAGCCAGTCATACTGGCGGGCGATTTCAATGACTGGAACGGGCGTATGGGCAGGCATCTTGAATCATTGCTGGCGATGCAGGAAGTGTTTCGTGCGTCACATGGAAAATATGCCAAGACCTTTCCATCAAACTGGCCAATTTTAAAAATGGACCGAATTTATTTCAACCATTTAAAATTACTCGATTGCCTGTGTTTAAACGGTCAACCATGGCAGCAATTGTCTGACCATTTGCCCCTGTATGCGCAGTTTGAATACTAGAGGAAATTAACCGTGATCCGCTCCTTGCCCCAGATTTAGTTCTCGGATTTCTACGGTTTCAAGGTGTTGTTGGTACCGTAATCGCCTGGTGAATCCCTCCTGTTATTCCGGCTTTAGTTCTGTTGGTCGATATGCCAGGGTAGTAGATGATCGATGAAAACGCGCGCATCGTCACAGCTTCTCCCGCGCATTAATCAGGATTGTCGCCAGTTCAGCAAACCCGGCGCCACTCCTGTTTTTAGTGATATAGGTCGGGGCAGTTGTCAGGCGGTTTTCAAAATCGCGTAGGTTGGCTACGCCCACTGCATTAGAAAAATAATCGAACATGGGTGCGTCGTTCGGCGAATCTCCGGTAAAAACAAATTCGTCCTCGGCCTCGTCAAGATTGACGCCAAGACAGTCCGAGGCAAAATGCCGGGTCATCGTCAATTTATCGTAGGCGCCAAACCACGCGTTGACGTGAATGGAGCTTACCTTGGCAGTCGCACCCGCTGCATTGAGAAGAGCGACAATATGATCGACACTGGACATTGGCAACGGGGCGACGTCCTCACAAAAATCTATGGCAAGATCTGTCTCTCGGTAGTGTTGGTCAGAGGCGACGGCCGCGCCAGGAACCTGTTTTACGATATGACGCCCCAAAGCCATCAATCGTTTTCGATTGGCGGCGCGCTTTCGATCTCCATCGCTATAATGTCGACTCATGTGTCGCTTTTCCCGGTTATAGCGAAAATAAAATGCACCGCTCTCCCCGATTACTCCATCCACTGGCCACATCCGTGCAATGTGATCGCACCAACCCGCTGGCCGTCCAGTGACGGGCACCACAGCCAACCCCAACAAGCGCAATCGTTCCATCGCCGTGTAGGCTTCCGCCGTTAACCGCCCATCGGTGGTTAGGGTATCGTCGATATCAGTAAATACCCCCCTGATAGCGTTGAGCTCAGCGTGAGGAAAAGTTGAAAGTGGTTTCATTCGCCTTTGATCCGACACGGTACCCTCGTATATCCAGCATAGATTTTATTTCTATTCAAAAACAATAACCATGATCTTAAGTATTGTAAATATTCTCACATTATCGATGATGTTAAATTGTATTGCATTATTACTGTTATTCTTTTGCCATATTTGGATACCAACGCCGTAACCCGTTCCATGAACTGGTTGGTGCTTTCCACACCTCAATAAGAAAAATACCGGCAAAAATAATTAGGCCTCGCACCGTAGATGTCAGCGTATCGAGCGACAGTCTCCTCGCAAAGCGGTTGTAGTTCGACGTCGTGTATTCCTCCGGTAATGAGCAGTGAATCAATACCGTAATTGACCGCACCGGCAATATCGGTTTCGAACGCATCGCCTACCATAAGCACACTCGATTTATCGATATCTTTCCCTGCACCGGCCGCCATCTCAAATATCTCAGCATGGGGTTTACCATAATATATGACAGTTTCACCGCCCAATGACTGGTAATGCCTTGCGATGGCGCCAGCCGAAATACCCAGCTTTCCACTTCGAACGGCAACCTGATCGGGATTGGCACAGATCATCGGAAGTTTCATCGAAACCATTTTTTCAAGCAAGGGGATTAGCGAATTTGAATTTCGAGGGTTTCCGACCGGAGCGCCGGTATTGAGTACAAAACCAGCCCCTTCGACAGATTCAAGCCATCGAAAATTCAACCCATCAAGAATCGACTTGCTTCGCTCAGGCCCCAGGTAGTACCCTGTTTCGCCAATTTGTACCGCTGAGTGACCTCCCTGTAACGCTTGCCAGGTTAATTCCCCCGACGACACAACCTTCCGGTACATGTTTCTGGTTATACCCCGGCGTCCCAGTTCCTGCCTAATGGCTTCCTGTCGCCGAGCTGCATTTGACAGTACGACAACCTGCTTGCCCTGCTTCGCTAGTTGTTCCAGGCAGTGCTTTACGCCGGGATAGCAATTTGCTCCGTCGTGCAATACGCCCCAGGCATCGACCAGGAAAACTTCATAGCCATCATGTATCGCCTCCAGGCCGGAAATCTGCTTTATCGGTTCCATAATAAGGGGTTTATTCTATACATTTATTGACCTGGCACGATAATTCTACCGTTCATTTACCCTGCTAAAGTTGCTCCAGACGGATTGAATAGCGATAATGAGGGTGTTGTCAAGTCAACTGATTTGAGAGTTTAATAAAATGCAGACTGGCGGCTCTAAGTCATTGATTTCTCTTTGTGGAGAAGGGATATTTCGCCTTATAAAGGGCATGATTTACGTTAACTTGACAGTACTCGCAACAAATGTTTCATTTTGTTTTTCTATGGATTAGAATGGGTGCTTGATTTCACTCGGACACTCCGGGAAGAAAGGGTTTCCCGGATGCTATGGCCGTGTGAATTTTGGGTAGGGGTCTGCGGAAAGACCGCAGTCTCCGGCCGATAATAACAATCGGAGGGAAAATCATGAATATCAATATTTTGCAGCGGCGGATGACGCGCGCCTGCGCCGCGAGTCTCTTTGCCGCGGCTTTTCTGTTTGGAATATCTGCGCCTCTCTCGGCGGCGGAGTGTAGTAACCGGGGTAATCTTGACTCCCGTTTCTGTGACGCTGACGGCGATCTGGTCGCCGATACGCCAACGGATGCAAGTAAGTGGCTGAATCCGGATACCCTCATATTCTCCTATACCCCGGTGGAAGATCCTTCCGTTTACGAGAACGTGTTCACCGAATTCATGGCCCATTTATCTAAGGCCACCGGCAAGAAGGTCAAATGGTACGGCGCCGAATCCTATGCCGCCCAGGTCGAGGCCATGCGTTCCGGCCGCCTGCACGTCGCCGGCATCTCGACCGGTCCGACGGTGTTCGGCGTCAATCTGGCTGGTTATGTGCCGATCGCCATTATGGGTAAACACGATGGCAGATTCGGCTACAAGCTGCAGCTGATCACCCACAAGGACACCGACATCATGAAAGTTTCTGACATGAAGGGGCGCAACATCGCCCACGTCACGCCGTCGTCCAATTCCGGCAATCAGGCGCCACGCGCTTTGTTCAAGTCGCTGGGCGTGGAGCCCGACAAGGACTATGAGGTCAAGTACTCGGGCAAGCATGACAACTCGATCATGGGTGTCGCCAACAAGGACTACGACGCTGCCCCCATCGCCTCCAGTGTGCTCGACCGCATGGCCGAAAAGGGTGTCGTCAACAAGGACGACCTGCGCATCGTCTGGGAATCCAAGTTATTCCCGACCACGTCATACGGATTTGCGTACAACCTGCACCCGGACCTTCAACGTCAAGTCACCTATGCTTTCCTTTCTTTCGACTGGAAGGGTACGGCATTGCATAAGGAGTTCGGCTCAAAATCCGATCGCTTTATTTCGATCAGCTACAAGGACCACTGGTCAGACATTCGCACCATCCAAAATACGAACGGCATTGTCTATAACCAGGAGGCCTTGAAAGGCTTGAAAGTCAAAAAGTCGAAGAAAAAGAAGTAGAAAAGCAAACGCATCTGAACCTACGCTAAAATCCGCCGCCCGTTCCAGTTTCAGGGCGGCGGTTTTTATCGAAAGGACGCCAATGCTTACCATTCAAGATCTCACCAAGGTTTACCCCACCGGCGCCAAGGCGCTGAACGGCGTTAGTTTTCGTGTTGACGAACCAAAGGTGATCACCATCATTGGCCCTTCGGGCGCCGGCAAAAGCACACTGATCCGCTGCATCAACCGGCTTGTCGAACCCACGTCCGGGAAAATTCTGCTCGACGGCACGGATATCGCCGGCCTGAGCAGCCGGGGATTACGCAAGGCGCGCCGGCGCATGGGCATGATCTTTCAAGAGTACAACCTGGTCGAACGCCTGACGGTCATGGAAAATGTTTTGTCCGGCCGTTTGGGGTACATCGGATTTTGGCGGGCTTACAGACGCAAGTTTCCGCCGGAGGATGTGACCGCCGCCTTCAAACTTCTCGACAGAGTCGGGCTGGAGGGATACCAAAATACACGCGCCGACGCCATTTCCGGAGGCCAGCGCCAGCGAGTCGGCATTGCCCGGGCATTGATGCAGCGCCCCGACCTGCTGCTGGTGGACGAGCCGACGGCCAGCCTCGATCCCAAAACGTCGCGCCAGATCATGCGTCTGCTGGTCGAGTTGGCCCATGAAAACAACACACCGGCCCTGGTCAATATTCACGATGTCGCCTTGGCTCAAACTTTTTCAGACCGCATCATCGGGTTGGCCGATGGACGGATTGTTTTTGACGGCACCGCCGAAGATGTCACCTCCGATGTGCTGACCCAGATTTATGGCGAAGAGGATTGGAGCACCACCATTCGCAAGGTGGACGAGGAAGATGAGAACGGGGGCGAAAAGACGAAGGAAAATAGCTTGATCCGGGAGTCATCGGCGGGATGACGTCCCGGACAAAAACTCAAGACGCAGCGCCGCGCGAGTGGCACACCATAAAACTGATTGAAAACCCGTATTTGAGATATGGCCTCGTCATCGTTGCTGTAGTCTATCTCTTTTGGTCTGTTGGCTCTCTCGACTTCAACTGGCATCGGATGTCCTCCGGCCTGACGCGGGCCGCCAACATGTTGGCGCGCATGGTGCCACCCGATTTCACCCGTTGGGAGTTGCTGATCAAGGGCATTGTGGAAAGCCTCCAAATGGCGTTTGCCGCCAGTTTTTTCGGCATGATCCTGGCAATTCCTCTGGGTTTGTGCGGCGCCTCCAATCTGGTGCCCAGGCCGGTCTATCTGGCGGCACGCACCATCATCGTTTTGTCACGCACATTCCACGAAATCATCATTGCCATATTCTTCGTCAAGATATTCGGCTTCGGACCGTTGGCCGGCGTACTGACCCTGATCGTGGCCTCGACCAGTTTCATTTCGAAAATGCTGGCGGAAGACATCGAAAACATGCCCCCGGGCCAGCTTGAAGCGGTCCGCGCCACCGGCGCCAGCTTTCCAAAGCTGCTGGTCTACTGCATTTCGCCACAGGCGCTGCCGCGCTACCTGGGCGTTTCCATTTACCGCCTTGATGCCAACATCCGCCATTCCACAGTCGTCGGCATCGTCGGCGCCGGTGGTATCGGCCAGGTTTTGGCCGCCACATTCAGCCGCTACGACTACGATTTCTCCCTCGCCATCCTGATCGTCATCGTCTCCATTGTTTTTCTCGGTGAGATTTTCTCCAACTGGGTACGGAGCGGCCTGAGATGACTTTGCAGGAACATGCAAAAAAGTATCCGGAAGTTTGGCAACGATTCAGTCCACGCCAGACACTTATCAGGTATGTGTGGTATGTCAGCATTGTCTTTGTCGCCGTGTGGTCGGTCAGCAACCTGGACATCCCGTGGTTCTATTTCCTCGACGCCCATGTCCAGGCGATGGATCTAGCGACTCGCATGTGGCCCCCTGACCTGGATTTTTTGGAAGAGCTTTACGATCCGTTGATCGAAACCATTCACATTGCCACCCTGGGCACGGTGGCGACCATTTTCATCGCCTTTCCGGTTGCCTTTCTGGCAGCGCGAAACACGACGTTCAACTCCCTGACCTGGTTTATCGGCCGCCTGATCCTGGTGACGTCGCGCTCAGTCAATACGGTGGTCTGGGGTTTGTTGTTTGTCGCCATCTTCGGCCCCGGTCCGATGGCTGGCATCTGGGCAATCGCTTTTCGCTCTATCGGCTTTATGGGAAAACTGACAGCAGAGGCCATCGAGGAAATCGACCAGGGAGCGGTTGAAGCCATCGAAGCTACCGGCGCCTCGCGACTGCAAGTGCTGTGGATCGGTATCCTGCCCCAGGTCCTGCCGGTGATCTATGGCACCACCCTCTATCGCTGGGACATTAACATCCGCGAATCAACGGTTCTCGGTTTCGTCGGCGCAGGCGGTATTGGCATCCAGCTCTACTCTTCCATCAACCTGTTCTCATGGCAGGAGGTCTCGCTGATGCTGATTGCCGTGTTCGGGGTTGTCGTGTTTAGCGAGTTCATCTCCGCCACTGTCCGCAAAAGAATTAGCTGAGGCTACCCGCTGATATGGGCCAGGGACGAAGCTAATCCAGATAATGCTGATAAAGGTGTAGAGAGTCCCAATCATGTGATGCAACGGGTTACCGCTCTGATATGCGATTATGAGCAAAAATACGAAGGTGCGACGATGTTACTGATATCGCAGGAGAGTGCATTGCAGATACTGCTAACCGCATTTTCGAAGCAGGATGCCTCGGAACATCGTCGCCAACAGCATCTTGAAACTGCAGAAATCAGAGAGCTAAGCTTGAGTTAATATTTCCTCTGAGGTATACAACTCAGTGTTTTCATCCGGCGACAAAATTAACTTCCATGCTTGACCAGGCGCGCCAACGCACCGCCGAGTTCCAGTCCCGTCTCAGGGACGCCGGTATCGATATCGCAGTGATAACGGACGAAAGTTCAATTGGCTACCTTGCCGGTTTTTGGGGCTATCTATCGGTCGAATTCGGGCGCCCGACTTTTCTGCTGGTCCGCCCGGATGAGCCGCCGGTTGTCATAACCCCATCGATGGAAAGCGAGATGGTTTCGGCGATGACCTGGGTCGATCATATTGAGAGCTGGGAGGATTCGGGTAGCAATCGATGGGAAAATGTACTGGCCCGTGTGTTGGGTACAAAGCCAGGGCGCATCGGGGTGGAGTCGGCTGCCTTGCCGTCAATCGTGCGCCACTGGTTCGATGATCAAATGGCGGGTATTGAATTAACCTGTATCTCGGACCTGCTCGGCGAGATGCGTATGATCAAATCGGCTGAAGAAATTCAGGTAATGCGCCAGGCCGGGGAAATTGCCAGGGCAATGATGCAGTCAGCCGAGGATGCACTGGCCGAGGGAGTTGCCGAGTATGAAGTCGCCCTCGCGATAATAGCAGCCGGTACGCGCAAGGCGGCCGGGTTCCTGACCGACAGGGGTTGGGAGGCATTTATTTCGCCAATGATTCATAATTTACAAATTATGCAATCGGGGCGCGATACCTCAATGGTACATCGCCGGGCCAGTGTTAAAACCGTACAGAAGGGGGATCCGGTATATTTCTGTTTTTGCAATATGGCGCAGTTCAAGCTGTACAAACTCGGATTCGACCGCATGTTCTTCATCGGGGACATGACTGATAAAGCCGCCGAGATCCAACAGGCTGCGATCGATGCTCAACAGGCAGCAATCGCTGCTATCCGTCCCGGAGTTACCGCCGAGTCTATTGCCGAGGTGGCCAATGATATCTATCAGCAACGGGGATACAAAACAGGCTATCGCACCGGTCGTTCGATCGGTATGGCGTACCTGGAATCACCCGAACTCAAAACAGGAGATAAGACAATCCTGCAGGCAGGCATGACATTTGCGGTGGATGGCGGTATTTCAATCGATGGTGAAATCGGTGGGCGGATCGGTGATTCTATCGTCGTCACTGAAACCGGTAGTGAGTACCTGACCTACTATGCGCGTAAAATTTTGACAGTGTACCGATAGTAATCTACCCGGCGGGCCAACGGTTGGCGGATTAATAATCTGACTGCATTTGTTCTTTGGACTGGTAATAATGCTCTACATACATAACTGCTGCTTCGACTCGAGAGTGGACTTCAAGTTTTCTAAGCACGGCCTTGACGTGCAATTTAACCGTGCCATCTGAAATTCCCAAATTACGGGCTATTAGCTTGTTGCCCTGGCCGTCAGCTATTAATTTCAGTATTTCGCTTTCGCGCGGAGTCAAATCGCTAAAGGGGCCCTGTTTTTCGGTCGTAGTCGTATCACCCTGGATCAGGCGTACCAGCACCGGTGTCAGGTGCGGGGCTACCACGGTTTTACCAGCACTGATGTCACGTAGCGCTGTCACCAGTGCATCGGGTTCCATGTCCTTGAGTAGATAACCGCTAGCACCATTTTTCAGCGCTTCGAGTAGATCTTGTTCGTTGGAGCTGGTAGTCAGCATCACTATCGACAAATCCAGCTCTAATTTATTTAATTGAATTAATACACTAATGCCGTCGATTATCGGCATGCGCATATCGAGTAAAATTATTTCTGGACTCAATTCTTTCGCTAGCCTGATGCCCTCATAACCATCGCCGACAGCTGCCACCACCTCTATATTTCGCCTTTGCAACAGGCTTTGCAGCCCTTCGCGGAACAGCCTGTGATCGTCTATTACTAGTATCTTCAGTTTCATTGATCTGCCTGTCGTAAACAAAACTCGTGTGTCTCGGTTTTCAGCTGGTTGTCGGGGACGCCGCAGGATTCCAAAAACATTTCGATCTGGGCTGTCACACCCTGTTCCGTGCAAAGGTAATAGTCCAGTGCCTGGAGGTCCTGTTGATTTGCGCCCAGTTCCGATATTAATGTTGGCATCCAGTGGCCGCTGCCGTCATTGAATACCCGGCAGTAAAAAAAATTATCGAGAGCATCATTCCACGAGCGGCATAAATTGTCTAGATAGTGCCCATCTTTACCACTGGCGATCCAGTATAAATGGATATTCTCAGCTGTATCGAGTGACATCGCATGTTCGATGAGTCCTTTCACAGGCGCAAAACCGCTATTCTGGGCAATGAAAACCAGGGAATTCAGTGACTTCTCATCAAGCGTGAAACAACCAGTGGGTCCTTTAAGTATCATTCTATCATTGACCCTGGCATTGCTATTCAGGTAGATAGCGACCGGATCATTGGATCGGTTGGGAACATGAAACTGTAGATTCATATCGTCGCAGGGGCAGCTGGCTATCGAATAACAACCTTCTCCGATATCGTCGATTGACAGTTTAATCTGTTGCCCGGCCAGAAATCGCAGTCGCCGGGTACGGGGTGTTTTAACGTTGACGATTACTAGCTCGTGGTTGGGGTGGTCAACTTTTTTGATTCGAACCGGGATTTGTTGTTCGGGTATATCGCTAATGCCTTCTGCCTCGTCCGCTTCCAATACGGCATCGGTTAGGGCGGTGTAAGAACAGGATAAGATGTAGCCGAGGCGCTTTTCGGCCTCGGTCAATGCATAGTCGTAATGTTTCATTTTTTTCACCTCGCCCGAAACAACCCGAATTTTGCAGAGCCCGCAGTTTCCGTTACTGCAACCGTAATTGAGCGCTAGCCCGCCGCGCAGTCCGGCTTCAAGGATGGTATCTGCTCCCTCAATGAGAAACTCATGCCCGCTGGGTAAAGCCTTAACCCGGGTTGTCATGACCAGTGAGAAATAATTATGGGCAAAGAGCTGGGAGAATTAGGCATCGTTTTTTTCAATTCAATGATTGCCGTTTTACCGGTATCCAATGTTTAGACCTGTTGCTGGCCGGGATAATCAAATTGCAGGGTCACGCGTGTACCGTCACCGGGTTCACTATCGATGGTAATATTACCGTTTATCTGCCCGGCCCGATCACGCAAAATACTCAAACCGAGGTGTTCACCCCCAACGGGCATATTTTTAGTCTCGTTAAATCCGATACCGTCATCTTCTATCAGTAGATAATGGCCACCACCTGAACTGGGGGCCCGCAGGATTATCCTCACACTTCTGGCCTGACTGTGTTTGCGGATATTGGCCAGGCATTCTTGCACGACTCTTAATACCTGTAACTCTATGTTTGCCGGCAGGCCCTGAGAGGTCCATTCATTTTGCAAATAGACCTGGATGTCAGCCCCCTCGCGCAGTTGCTGGATCGATTCCTCAATCGAGGATATGAGTCCGCTCTTGTTCATCGGAATCCGAAAATGCGCGATAAGCTCTCGCAATTCATTGTTGGCCTGCTCGATTGTGTATTCAACACGCTCCATTTGGACTTTGATGCCAGGTTCGTCACTGGAGTGTAAAATTTCGTCGAGAATTCCGACCTGAATTCGTAAGCTGACCATGGTTTGTGCCAACGAATCATGCAACTCATGCGATAGACGGGTACGTTCCTGTATCACCAGTAGCTGACTTTCATCTGAGTCCTGTCGGTACTTGTCTACGGCGGTACCCAGATGCTGACCAATACTGAGCAAGAGCTCATTATAATTGTCCAACTCGGTACTTAAGGATTGCGGAAAGAATAAATTAATTACACCGGAGGGCTTGTCGCGGTAAATTATCGGCACTGAAACGACCAGAATCTGGTCGTCATCACTGGTTTTATCGGGATCCTGGTGGGTATATGAAGAGAGTTTTTCGGGTGGGTAAATATTCAGCCCCTGGCTGGCTTGAAACGGAAGCAGGTTATTCAAATTGTCGAGGCAGGATTTATTTAGGTCCCCTGAAATCGCTACCACTTCTAGATTATTACTATCTATAATTTGGCGAATCACCCCGGCGCGAGCGTTAAGGTTCTGGCACAGCGAATCAAGCGACCTCTGAAATAACTCGTTGATATCTCTGGATAAGTTTATGCTTGAAGCGACCTCGTACAATATCGCCAAAGATTGAGATTCTCGCGATATATAATCGGTGTGTTTCTGTAGTTGTACCGCGGTTCTTTGCGACAGCTGATTGATCATTCTGCCGAGCATATTAATATCGTTGCTGAGCTCATAAAAATCACTACCGGTATCGACATCTACGGTGGCGTCGAGGTTGACTCCACGCATTAAATCGGCCCAGTTTGATAAACGTAATAATGGATCGAGAAGCACTCGCCAGACAGTGTAGGTAAGCAATATCACAATCACTACAGCCGCGGTGGAAAACCAGGGCAGATAAGGCGATAAGCTTTTTAACACGCCGTCAGCCTGGTTTGAAAATGAGATAAATGCGATTAGGGTTAGCAGGGTAATTAACAGGATTAACAGCGAGATTATCCTGAATCGACCGCTATTGAGTAGCCCTTGATCGCGCTTGTCTAGTCGAATGAACCAGGCATTGAAAAAGTTCGGCGGATGGCCGCCAGTATTGAATCGGGACTCAGTCATCCTATTATTACTGCTGCTTGCCTCCAGTAAAGTCAATATACAGGCTATATCAAGGCACGAAAAGTTTTTCAGAAAGACTATTTTTGTCGGGGGGCGGTGTAGGTCGGATCGTTGGGATTGAGAAAGATAAACGCTTGTTTACCGGGTTCCAGCTCGACGTAGTCAATAGTCATCCCTTCAGCCAGGACTTTGCTTTTGTCGGATATTACCATGTTGATTTTTTCAATATTGACAAACACGTCCCCCGGTAGTCGCTGCTCGTCGAATCCCATTGCATAGTGAAAGCTGCCGTCATCCTGCTCCTTGATAGCGATTCTGAGCGGCATCGAGGGTAGGTCGTTTTGCTCGGCGGAAAACATTATTTGATTGGCAGCCTCGGTGGTGAGTTTGATCATGGTCAGGATTCTCTAACTGGAATGAGCCAACAACGGTTTACTGGATTTATTAGCTGCTTTTTTATTGCTCACAAATGACAGGAATCGCTCAACCCAGGGAGTTGAGTTGGTATTTCTCAAGTGGCTATACGAAGCCAGCAGGTTTTTATAGACCAGGCCGTCGTATTTCTGATTAATGCCACTGCCACGTTTGACAGTGTATGCAAATTCTGTATTTTCGGGTAAGCCATCGAGTGTAGAATAATGAAACTCGTGTGCGTGAATCAATGTAGTTGAATCAGGTCTCAAACCCCAGGGTGAGATTTCACTATTTTCTTCGAGCTTGACGTAACCGCGTCCACGGGATTTTTCGTGCATCGTGGTATCAGCGGGAATAATACCGACCATTTCAAATGTTTTACCCTGCCAATTCAACTTCCTTGAAAGATACATCAAGCCACCGCATTCGGCGTAGGTAGGTAGTCCGTTGTCGATCGTGGTTTTAATCGAAGCACGCAGTTTTGTGTTGGACTGTAATTCCGACGCATAACGTTCAGGAAACCCTCCGCCAATAAAAAGACCGTCGATGGGCGGAAGCTGACAATCTGTCAATGTGTTGATTGGGATAACTTCAGCCCCCGACCTGCGCATAGCATCGAGATCACCCGGGTAGTAAAATCCGAATGCCGGGTCCTGTGCAATTCCAATTTTTAGGCCGTTATAATTTGCGACCCTGGCTGGCTTTGCTAATACCGGTTGTTTTTGCGGTGCAGTGACAGCTATTTCGATGATCTTATCAAGCTCTATATGATTGACTATCGCCCTGGTGATGTTGGTTATTTTGATATCTGAAAACGGGTCTTCATAACCCGGAATCAATCCTATGTGCTGTTCATCGAGCGATATCGAGCTGTCCGAGCCTAATGCCCCGAGAAAGGGGATGTCGGTGTAGTGTTCCACCGCGGCACGCAATTTCGATTCGTGCCGACTGCCGCCGGTCATATTTGCGATAACACCGGCAATATTGACGTTTTTGTCAAAAACCCGGTAACCGATTAGCAGCGGGGCAATACCGCGCATCGTACCGCGAGCATCGACCACCAGAATAACGGGTGACTTGAGTGATTTGGCCAATGCGGCATTACTATTACTGCCGTCCAGGTCGAGACCGTCGTATAGTCCCTTATTGCCTTCGATTATCGATATATCGGCAAACTGACCAAGTCGAGCGAAATCTTCGATGGTCTCTTGTTTGCCAGCCGTAAAAAAATCCAGGTTATAACAGGGTCTGCCGGCGGCCATTCCCAGCCAAATTGGATCAATGTAGTCGGGGCCCTTTTTGAACGGCTGAATTTCCAGTCCGCGCTTTTGCAAAGCGGTACACAGCCCGATAGATACAGTCGTTTTGCCTGAAGATTTATGCGCGGCGGAGATAAACAGGGAGGACATGGTCTGATTCTATCGTGATATTTCAGTTGAGCTGATCGTCAGGCAATATTTCTGGTGTTAGCGGTAATATACGCATGATCAGGAACACCATCAGGATCGACGTAGCGACCCCTCCAAGACCTAACATTAATTCCCAGATACTAGGCGTATAGTCGCCAATGACGCCGTCGAAGAAGCTACTGCTAATCTCGTAGCCGGGAAAGATATTGAGCGGGTAGGCCTGACCACCGATGATAATAACGTAAAGCTGGGCGAATGCGCCGGTAATCACCAGACCACAAGCCAGCACCAGGGAGATCCTGAATCGGTTTAGTGATGGCAGATATATCAATAGCAGCGGTAGCAGGTTACCAGCGCCGATTTGTAACAGCCAGAACAGGGCGGTATAAATACCGCCTTCGACGAGTAAAAAATACTCGACCCCGTGGTTTTGCGTGCCATACAGTTTGGTGATGTGAAATAGCACCACGAAATAAAAAATTGCAGCGGTAAATAACCCGAGTAGTCTGCGCAGCCGTCCCAGATGGCAGTCATTAACGACGCGATTGTCGAGTCTAAAGCTGGTTAACAGCAGAAGAATAAAAACTGCCAGGCCAAAGGCAAAAGACATGACGATAAACATCGGTGCCAGTATCGCCGTATCGTAAGCTTCCCTGGCTACCAGGAAGCCAAATATTGAACCGGTTCCGGAGGTAAGAACCAGTCGCCAGACCAGGGCGACGAACCCCGCTGGTTTGCTGTAGGCAAGCATACGTCGCTCCATCATGAGCCAGAGATAAATGCCAACTACTACCACAAATCCCGAGTAGAGAATCATATTCCAGGCGAATATCGATTTAAAATTGTAATAGGTGATGGCCACTATCAGGCGGTCGGGTCTGCCGAGATCGAGTAAAAGGATTATCAATCCACCGACGAGTAAGGAGATTGACAAAATGGCTGAGAGCCGGGACAAGGGCTGGTATTGTGAAATACCGAAAACCGATGAGAGCGATGCGATGTTAAGCGCGCCTGACGCCGCAATAATCAAAAATATTGCAAATACATGCGGCAGTCCCCAGACAATCTGATTGTTCATACCGCTGACATGATGACCTTCGACATCCATGTAATGGGCCGCAGACAGCCCGACGCCTATCAAAACAGCGAGAACACCGAGTATCAACCAGTAGGGTAATGAATTCGTTTTTAATTCTGAGTAACGCACAGTTATAAACCGGCTACAAACCCTGGTAGCGAATGCCTGGATTCAAGTCCAGATCCGCACGCAATTTTAGAGCGCCGAGTTCTGCCAGGCGCTTTGAAATTTCACTGTCCGGGTCATTCAGATTACCGAATACCATTGGTTTTTTCGCAGCGCTATTAACCGCTTCGGCACAGGCGGGTACTGCGTTTGCGCCATCGCGGTCTATGCGATGCACGCATAATGTGCAGGACTCAACCGTTCCCTTGCCACGCGGGGCAATCGCCATCTGGTTTTTGATATTTTCGTGAATGAACGATCGTGCTTTGTAAGGACAAGCCATCATGCAATAGCGGCAACCGATACAAATATGCCTGTCGACCAGCACAATGCCGTCCGCACGTTTAAACGACGCACCAGTCGGACAGACATCGACACAGGGAGGATCTTCGCAGTGTTGGCACATCATTGGCAGTGACTTTTTATTACCGGTTTCGGGGTCAAGCAAATTAAGCTTGCGGATCCATTGGCTATCGGTAGGCTGGCCGGTAGATTTCCAGCCGTGTTCGCGCTGACAGGCGCTCACGCAATTGTCTACATCAGCTTCAGTCATCGCACCAGTATCGATCAGCATGCCCCAGCGAATTGTCTTGGCCGCTGCCCCCTTAGACGAGGTTGCATGACTGGTTTTGTAGAGAATGACGCCGGGTGCAACAAATACCGATGCAATCGCTGCGCTGTTTTTTAGAAAGCTGCGTCGCGAATCACTTGAAGGCATAGAGCCGGGTTGGCTGTTTTGATTATTAGTCACCAAGTGTCACCTGTTGCAGTAGCTTTTTATGCACACCGTCACGGTTTGTCGAAACAATTCTGGCCAGTGACTGCTGGGTATCCAGGCTGTGCCCCAACTGTTCTGCCGGGACGGTGGGTCGATCGGAATGGCATTCGAAGCAGTCGATTTTGACCGATGTGTACTGGTGGCAGGTGGTGCAAAAATATTCGGGGTCCCCGGCTCGTACTATTTTGCCGTTTTCCGGAGTCTGGGCATGGCAATTAATGCAACCGGTCAGGCTATATTTTCCGTTTCGATTGCCGTCAAGAACCGTTGCGTCGCGCTGCTGCAGCAGGAATTTCATGTGATCGCGGCGCATGATATCGGTTGGCTCGACACATTGCTGGGACTTTTCGGGTGTAATCACCGTGGGCAGAACAACATTTCCGATACTTGAAGCTTCAGTTCCAGCCGCGAACAGGTCCGGGGAAATTAAAAACATGAGCATCGCTACCAGCAGCGCTCCTGTAATTGCAAATTGACTAAAAAAATTCATATTAATCAAGTTGATACTAGTGGTCGCCGAGTGCCATATCGATATACCCGGTTGGACAAACATCGGCACAGATATGGCAGCCGATACATTTGTCATAGTCGGTGGCAACATATCGTCCCATGGTTTTTTCATCTTTTTTAACCCGATAAACCGCATCTTGTGGACAATAAATCACGCAGTTGTCACACTCGAAGCACATACCGCAACTCATGCAACGACCCGCTTCCTTGATAGCCTGTTCTTCGCTCAGGCATCTCGATCGTTCTTCGAAGTGACCGAGCACTGCGTCGGCATCCGGACCCTGCGTTTCACGCAAATTACGTTCCTCGTAGATAAAATGACCAAGATATAATCGATCAGATGAAATAATTTCCTGCCCTGACCGGTTTTCGTAATTATGCACCGCATAATCGGCGTCATCGGTACCCCAGTTCCCCTGGTGATTGTATTCCCCGGGCGAGAGAGCGGCTTCCTTGAGCTTATTCAATAAATCGAAGTGATGTACGTCTACTTTGGGGCGTTTGACCATATCGTTGCCACCGAGGTATTTTTCGATGCTATCAGCGGCTACCGATGCGTGGCCGATAGCGGTAGTGAGCAGGTGGGGCCGAATTATATCGCCGGCCACAAAATGTCCTGGTCGGTTCGGATGTGCGAAAAAATTATCGGCATCCATCATGCCATTGTCGTTACCCAGTTCTTCGATGCCCGAGAGATCTCCGCCCTGGCCGATAGCAGAAACAATGAGATCGCATTCGATCACGAATTCGGAGCCTTCAACAGCAACGGGTTTGCCATCTTCTATGGTACATTTAGCCAGTTTCAATGCAGTGGCTCGACCATCATCGTTGAGAATAATTTCCACCGGCATGACGCCATCAAAAATTTTTACGCCCTCCTTTAAGGCGTCTTCAACTTCATGCTCGGAAGCAGTCATCTGTGATTTATCGAATAACGATGTCAGGGTTACCCTGGCGCCTTCACGAGCCGCGGCAAACGCCGCATCGTGGGCAGTAAAGCCACCGACGACGTATTCCGTCAGCTGGTCCTGAGGCAGTGAATCTATTTTGCCGAGTCGACGTGCCACCGAAACCACGTCGATTGAAGTGTCGCCGCCGCCGACGCAGATAACCCGATCGGCGGCTACCTTAAGGTCGCCCTTGTTGAACGCCTCCAGGAACGCGACTCCCGAAATACAATTCGGCGCATCTGCGTTTTCTAGTGGTAGTGTCCGGCCTGACTGGCAGCCTATAGCCCATAGCACTGCATCATAGTCTGTATCGAGCTGTTTGATCGAAACATCGCGGCCAATTCGGGTATTCATGCGGATTTCGATATCGCCCAAATCCATTACGCGCTTAATTTCGTGGTCGAGAAATTCTCGTGGTGTTCGGTAGCCTGGAATACCATAACGGAACATACCGCCTAACTCGTCGTGATCGTCAAAAATAGTGCTGGCGATTCCTTTCCTGCGAAGATGATAGGCTGCTGCCATACCGGCCGGACCACCGCCTACGATGGCTACAATCTTGTTACTGGTTAATGGAGATTTGGCAAACTCGAACGACTCATTTCTTGCGGTATCACCGATGTACTGCTCGACCGAATTGATGCCGACAAAGTCCTCGACTTTATTTCGATTACAACCCTGTTCGCAGGGGGCAGGGCATACCCGTCCCATCATCGAAGGGAAGGGATTGGCATCGGTAGACCGCTGGAAGGCATATTCCTGCATGCTGACACCCTCGGGTGGTTTCTCGATACCACGAATGATATCCAGCCATCCACGGATATCCTCACCGGACGGGCAGCTACCCTGGCAAGGCGGGGTACGGTGGACGTAGGTAGGGCATTTATGCGAAGTGTCTTCCTGAAATATATTTTCGCCATGCGATCGCCAACGATGAACCCCGTCTTCATACTTTCTGAAGCTTAGTTTCCGCTTAATTCCATCTTTCGACGCTGCCATATTGGTTACCCGATTCTTTCTTTATGTCTTAACATCGCTATTCGCCGATAGTGTATTTTGTTCACTGTCGCCTAGCACAATTGCGTTACCGACCAGTTGATGCAGGCTGATTACCTGATCCATGTCAAATCCATAGTATGGCAATACCCTACTGAACTGGCTTTTACAAATTGCGCATATTGCCACCATGTGAGTGACGCCATGGTTTTCCACCACCTGTTTTAATGCTTCCATACGCGGTAGAGCTCCCTTGACCCGCAGCTCAATCAAATCATCGGCTAGTAGTCCGCCACCGCCGCCGCAGCAAAATGTCGCTTCCTTGATGGTGTCGTCGGCCATATCATAAAAATGGTTGCAGGTGGCCTTGATGATTTCACGTGGGATAACAAACTGACCCCCCGGGATATTTCCCATACGTGAACCCCGTGAAATGTTGCACGAATCGTGGAAGGTCAGCACCCTGTCATCATTGGCCGATTTATCCAGCGTCAGTGCATTGCGCTGGATCAGGTCGTGGGTAACCTCGCAGATATGTTGTGGAATCGGATAGTTTTGATCGAGAAAGTCGAAGGGTCCCGCCAGGGTGTTCATAAAGCTATAAGCGACTCGCCAGGCGTGCCCGCATTCACCAAATACAATACGCTTGACACCAAGCTCCTGCGCGGCATCGCGGATTCGCATCGAGATTTTCTGCATATTTTCATAGGAACCGATAAACATGCCGAAATTCGCCGCTTCACTGGCGTGGCTACTCAGTGTCCAGTTGAGGCCCGCCGCATGGAATACCTTGGCATAACCGATCAATCCATCCACCTGCGGTTCGGCAAAGAAATCAGCCGACGGCGTTACCAGTAATATGTCGGCATTTTTTTGGTCGAGTGGCAGGCGAACTTTAACGCCCGTTTCATCTTCGATGTCTTCTTCCAGGCCTTCGAGCGTGTCTTTCAGCGCAGGTTTTGGCAGGCCGAGATTATTCCCGATAGTCTGTGCCTTGCCGATGATTTCGTTACAATATTTCTGGCCGACGCCGATGGTGTCCATTATTTCCCTTGCCGCCATCGAGATCTCCGCGGTGTCTATACCAAAGGGGCAATAAACAGAACAACGCCGGCACTGTGAACACTGGTGAAAGTAGCTATACCAGAGATCGAGCATTTCCCTGTCAAATTCCCTGGCGCCGACCAGTTTTGGAAAATACCTGCCGGCAAAGGTGTAGTAGCGCCGATAGACATCGCGAAACAAGTCCTGGCGCGCGACAGGCATGTTGACAGGATCGGCGGTACCCAAAAAATAGTGGCATTTATCGGTACAGGCACCACATTTTACGCAGCTATCGAGAAAAACTAGCAGAGCGCGGGATTTGCCGACCAGCTCGCCCATCTTTTTGATAGCAACGTCTTGCCAGTCATCGATTAATTCTCCCGGAAACCCGATCTTTTCCTGAAGATCCTGCTTGGCGACATAGGGTTTGCTGTCCGCCATCGCGCCTGGCTGGATGAGAGGAATAATCGGATATTCTTTTAGAACAGGAGTTTCAAAGTCGATCACTGTGTATATCCTGGGCCGCCGTTACCAATTTCTACCAGCCGGGGTGGCACTGGCGTTACTGCTGTGTCGCTTTTCGCGTGGATTGTCGATTTGATTACGGGTCGGGCTGAAAAATAAGCCGGGTGCGTGGAGCAATTTACTAAACGGAAATATAATCATAAGCAGGACTACCAGCACCAGGTGAATACCAAGCAACCAGTCAGCGGGCAAAGGCTGCCAGTCAAAATAAATTAAACCGAGAAAAAATGCCTTGATCGCAACGATATCGGTACCAGTGACAAACTTGATGCCCATTCCGGTTAATCCGATGCCTATCAGCAGCGCCAACATTAAATGGTCAGAAGGAGACGATACATAGCGAACCCGATCTACCAGGAATCGTCGCGCCCATAAGCCGCAAAGTCCAAACAGCATAATGAACGCGCCATATTTCCCGTAGGGCTGGACGAAGCTGACCCAACCCCACACCGGGTCGGTGAAATAACGCAGATGCCGGAGTAACACAACTAGCAGGGCAGCATGAAACAACCAGCCGAACAACCAGGTCCATTTATTCGCCTTGAACAGGCTATTGAATAGAAAGACTTCGAAAAACAGCCGAACTATAACGCCCGAGCGCGTGGTCGGCGCCGGTGTAGTAGGAATCCGCAGAGGCGTCGGGGTAAAAGCGTATAAGCGAATTTTATACACCAGGCCAACAAGCATGATTGCGATAGCGGCATAAAACAGCAGGATAAATATAAGGGTCAGTAACGACACTTAATCGTCATCTCCCGGCCACTATTACACGCAACCAGTAGGCTTGGGCAATCCAGCATATTTGCAGGCCTGCTTCGCCGGTCCATAAGGGAATAGCTCGTAGAGATATTTACTGGTGCCTTTTTCCTTACCCATTCTTTTACCGATGGCCTTGGTTAAAACGCGTACCGCAGGCGCAATTTGATATTCCTCGTAATAATCCCGCAGAAAATTGATTACTTCCCAGTGATTACTGTCGAGTTCGGCACCGTCCTCCCTGGCCATGGCCGATGCTAGCGCATCATTCCAGTCACCCAGGTTGACGAGGTAACCTTCCTCATCGGTTTCGTAAGATTTACCGTCTAACTCAATACTCATTGTTGACCTCTGTAGTTGAATATTTAATGTGTAGTTATATTGTGTCCTAAAGCCATGATTGCACCGCATTGTATTCCGTGGCAAGTTGCACGAATCCCTCGTAATCCACTAGCGATATTCCATCCACTATTGTGTTTTCGTCAATACCCCTGGCATCCAGATCAGGTGCCAGCGCGAAGACCGGGTGCCTGGCTACAGCGGCAATGATCTTGTCCGCGACGGCAGTATTTTTCTGCGCCGCGTAGATCGCGTCTTCGATCAGCAATATTGCCGATCCCTTTTTTGCAAGTCTCAGGCAAGTGTCGAGCGAATTCTTCTCAAACGGAGATTTATTGATGATGTGTAATACTGACATTTTGCTAAATATTTAAACGATAATTAAAAGTTGAAAATAACGTCCTGATTATCAATTATATCGCCGAGTTCTTCACTACTGATAACCTGTATGGAATCTTTTTCTGCCCAGTCCTCGTCCTCGTCTTCGTAGGTTAGCGGTAACAGGTTCTCCTGCTTTAGTCCCCGGAGTTCGAGGGATTCCTTCTCAACGTAAATCTGGGTGATATCGTAATCACCGAGCGCCCGGTAAGTTGGGGAAAAATTTTTAACACCAATGCCGCTGGTATTCTGGTTAAGCATTAACTGGTAAACCCCGTCATCGATGAAGGCGAGCGAGACGTCCTGGTCGAAGGCGGCACCCACTAGTACCACTTCAAGGGACTCGAGGGCGTATATAGAGCCGTGCGGAGCCTTTCGATTGATATAAAGAAACTTTTTAATTTGAGGCATCTATTACTTGTTGAAATTATTGATAAAATTCATAAATTGCCACCGCCCTGGTGCGATATACGGGCTAATCCCCAAAAACCAGTAGCCGATCTGCCTGAATGCCGGCATCGATGAGCTGTCCCAGGCCGGAAATATGAAATCCCTGGGCCATGTTACTGGTATCTTTACCCGCACGTTTGGCCTCGTCCGGATCCAGCAATCCGCGACGTTGGGCTGCGGCGATGCATAGCACCATATCGAGGTCGTGCTTTTCTGCCAACTCGCGCCAGCGTGTCGTAATGTTGCGGTCATCCTGTGGTGGAACGCCTAGACTGGTGCCGTTGTTTACGCCGTCATGGTAAAAAAATATACGAACTATTTCGTGTCCACTGCCCAGTGCAGCGGCGGTAAAGTGATAGGCCGTGTCCGATGCTTGATGGGTATAGGGTCCCTCGTTGACTAGTATGCCAAATTTCATCGACAGCTTACTCGTATCATCTGCTTTGCCCAGTGCTAGAAGCGAATATGGGTTGAGGCGTTAAGCGAGTGCCGTGCACCGCGCCAGTTATCCACATGAAACTTGGTAAAGGGTAAGCCTGTCAGTTCAAAAAACTGCGGCCAGCCTATACGTTCAATCCAGTCATTCATACGTTCCCAGTCGCGGGCATTGTCCTTGTAGGTCTGGAGGATACTCTTAACTATCGCGGTGGCTTCCGGCCAGCGCGGCGGATTGTTAGGTATGCCAGCTGCTACCAGCTTCTGAAAGGTCGGTTTAGCGCGTGCGTTTGAGTGATTGCCGCCTACCCAGATCGCCAGCTTGGAGTGTTCCGGATCGTTAATTTGCATCGGCGTGCAGGGTGGATAACAGGCACCGCAACAGATACATTTTTTTTCATCGACTTCGAGTGATGGTTTGCCATTGACCAGCGCGGGACGAATCGCAGCGACAGGACAGCGCGCAACCACCGAAGGCCTTTCACAAATATTGGCTACCAGGTCGTGATTTATTTTTGGTGGCTTGGTATGTTGAATGTTGATCGCTATATCGCCCTGGCCGCCACAGTTTATCTGGCAACACGAGGTCGTAATGTGTACACGATTGGGCATATTCCAGTTTTTAAACTCGTCAATGAGTTCGTCCATCATTGATTTAACGATACCGGATGCGTCTGTCGCCGGGATGTCGCAGTGTAACCAGCCCTGGGTGTGGGAGATCATCGCGACAGAATTTTTGGTGCCACCGACGACAAATCCCGCTGCTTCCAGTGCCTCGATTAAAGGTTCGACCTTTGTCCCATCAGTAAACATATACTCGATGTTACTGCGAATCGTGAAACGAATGTATCCTTCGGCGAATTCATCACCAATTTCGCATAGTTTTCGTAAGCTAAACAAGTCGAGGATCCGTTGGGTACCAGCCCGCACCGTATATATCTTGTCACCCCCGCGCGCGGTATGAACTAACACGCCGGGACGAGGGTCTTCGTGGTAGGCCCAGTCACCAAAATTTTTGCGCATCGTTGGGTGCATGTATTGAAATCCATCGGGACAGCCTGATTCGATTGCTGTGCGTTGTGCCTGGGTTCGAGCCATTGTTAGCTTCCTCTAATCTGAATTGCCGGGACGGTCACGGTGCGGGATTCTGTTCGGCCTTGCGGTCGAACCATTTTTTCGCTTCGATATCCCAGTCATCCATACGTACGTAGGAACTGGTCCGGGTATCCGATACCATGCTGGGGTCTACCTCAACGCCAATACCGTCGAGAAAATTGACCAGGCCGATGCGCTCGACCATCTCACCGCAGCGTTCGTGTTCGAGTCCATTCTCAGCCCAGAAGTCAATCACTTCCTCGGCCAGTTCAGTCAGTTTCTCGTAATCGTCATCGTTTTCCAGCTTCATGAATGGGACGATTACCGTACCCATCAGATCACCAATTTTCAGAGTACGCTTACCTCCCATTAAGATCGTCACGCCCTTGTCATCACCGGGTGAAAGTGCTTTTGGAACGACATTGAGGCAGTGCATGCAGCGCACGCAATTGCGGTTGTCCACTTCGAGTGTGTCATCGTCGTTCAACGACAGGGCTTTAGTCGGACAGCGCGTTATGATGTTGTCGATGGTGTGCTGCCTGCCTTTTTTGGCGACATAGGCTTTAAATTCCTGTTGATCTACTTTCATGTCATCACGCCAGGTACCGATTATGGCGAAATCAGATCGCTCGATCGAGTTCATGCAATCGTTGCTACAACCCGATACCTTGAATTTGAATTTGTAGGGTAGTGCAGGGCGGTGAACATCATCGGTAAAATTATTCAGCAAGGTGCGATGAATCTTCATTTCGTCAGCGCAGGACTGCTCACAACGGCCGGCGCCAACGCATGACATGCCGGTTCTCACGCAGGGCCCGGCACCGCCCAGGTCGAACCCGTACTCGTTGATTTCATTAAAAAAATGCTGTGTATTCTCGGTGGTGGCACCAATAAACATTATGTTACCGGTTTGGCCATGAAAGGTGACCAGGCCCGATCCAAATTTTTCCCAGCTGTCGGCGAGCTGGCGTAGCATATCGGTAGTGTAATAATTGCCCGCTGGAGGTTGTACGCGCAGAGTATGGAACTCTTTCGATTCTTCGAACTGGCTGGCGACCTCGGAAAAACGCGGAATAATGCCACTGCCATAGCCATAGACACTAACGGTACCGCCTTTCCAGTAGCCTTTACGCGTTTCGTAGGAGTGCTCGAGCTGGCCGAGTAGTGAATTGGCGACGCCTTTGATGCGTTTTTGTGGATGATTGTCGCGAAGCTGTTTTATTCCATCGACAAAACTAGGCCAGGGGCCGCCCTCTAGCTCATCGAGCATTGGAGTTTCATGTACTTTTTTAGTCATAGAGTAACTCCTCCAACAAAACCATTTGCCACCATATTGATGGCGTAGAATACATCGCTTTCCCGGTTACAGGAATATGCCATTAATTTACGTGTATCGATACCTTTACAGTGACTAGTTGCAAGTTTGGTTGAAGAATGATACCTGGGCTATTCCCCGTTTGGGATGCTAGTTAATATTTACTTACCCCCAAATGGATAGGTTGACTAGACTGGCCAGACCGAGGTTAAGCGTATTTCTAAGCCTGATGATAATAATCGAGCAAAAACAAATAGTTAAATTAGCTCCCAATAAGCTTTGTTCTCCTGCTGATGGGGTACTCCAATCGTTGAGTCTATGTAATAAAATTTTGGTTTATGATGAAGTTTAATTTCAGGAATGATAAGAGTCTTGGTAAATCCCGGCAAAAACACCAATTTTGATACTAGGAACGATGTTTCCTCGTCGGGCTCGCCATTTTTGCTCGATAACGAGACTGGATATCGGCATTGGAGGAAAATTAAACTCGAACACTACCATCGCTTCAATCCGCAGAAAGTCATTAGAATTAGCGATCATGCTAATTTATCGCCAACAACGCTGGGTGAAATGGCCGTCCAGCTGCGAGCCTGTAATTTTGCTTTTTTTGAGATCGATACGGCAGCTAGTGGGTTTTCAACTGGCAATTTCCTGACGCTTGGTAGACAGCTTGGCCTGAATCGGTTCGAAGCGTGCCCGGGTGCGAAAACGGATGGCGTAACCCTGTTATCAGTGCTTGAATCTTCACAGTTACAATCGCGTTATATTCCCTATACGAGCCGGGCTTTGAACTGGCATACCGACGGTTACTACAATCCGCCAGGCTCACGAATTGACGCCTTTTCGCTCTACTGTGTCAACCAGGCCGCGCAGGGAGGAGATAACTTCTTGCTTGATCACGAAATGGTATACCTGCAAATTCGGGATACTGATCCAGATTTGCTAGTCGCATTGATGGATCCTGGTGTCATGGTCGTTCCGGAAAATATTCGCAATCAACAGGTACTCAGGCGGGCGGAGTCGGGGCCGGTATTTCTCGTCGACAGAATTACCGGTCGTCTCAATATGCGTTATTCGTCTCGACCCCGGAATATCAGTTGGAAAACCGATGCATTAAGCAAGCGTGCCGTTAACCGGGTGCGTGAATTATTGGTCGATAATGAGTATATTGCCAGGCTGAAACTGAAAAATGGGCAGGGCATAATCTGTAATAACGTGCTCCATGGGCGAAAGGCCTTTGTTGATAAATCGGCGAACGAATTATCGCGATTGTATTATCGAGCGCGTTACTACGATTCGGTTAGCATTCCGGATTACCCGGGGACCGATGAAAATTCGATGAACCGTGATAGGTCCGATGATCCTGCTAAGTGAAATACTGATCGAGGAGTTTCAGCTCATGTCGTTCAGCGATCTGGAGGCAGCGGTTCGACAACGAGCTGTCGCAGGTGAACGATTTTTTAAAATCGATATCAAGCCGCAATTTGTCGATACACCGACAAATTGGGAGTCAGTTCTGGAGTCGATATTTACCGCCAGGATCTAGCTGGCAGCCGCATTATAGATTTAGGGAGGGCTCCGTGTATTGGCACCAGCAGAGCGAAGCAAATGAATCGTATCAGGTACCCGATGATGTATTTGATGTTGCTTTCAAGTTGGTTGGCAGCCGGTTGGCCGTCGATCATGCGCAATCCCTGGCCGATGCCGTTTGTGCTAATTTGCCAGACGAAACTCATTCCCAGATAGGTATTCATCAGATACGTGTGGCCGAATCGGGTAATGGCTGGGAGAGGCCGGGTAGCGAGGGGGAAATGTTGTATTTGTCACTTCGAACCAGGTTGGTACTGCGGGTTAATCGAAAGGTATATGAAGACGTATTGCGGCTTTGTGGATCCGAACTCAAGGTCGAGGGTCAATTGCTAAAAGTGGGTACCAGCCGGGTTAGAAAATTGAGCCCGTTAACAACCCTGTTTTCGCATGCAATAGCCTGCGATGAGACCCAGGCAGAAAATGATTTTCTTGCTGATATGGCCTCTGCATTGCTGGCGATGGGGACAAGGGTCAAAAAAATGATTTGTGGCACGACGCGTACGATTCGAACTGATGGAAGCTCGATTTTCACCCGTGCTTTAATGGTGGCAGATCTAACATCACCGGAGTCGGTATTATTACAGCAGCAGGGTATTGGTAGCGGCAGGCTAATCGGTTGTGGACTGTTTATCCCCCACAGGGGCATAGACGCGGTCTATACCGCGCAACAGTAGCAGCATCGGATTTATTCACTCCTATTGATGATTCCCGGATTGATGCTGGTTATTACAGACTGGAGGATGCCTGCAAAGCAATGTATTATTTTGAGGCAGTTTAACCTGGAGGAACCGACAGGATGACCGAAAAACAGAAAATTATTCAGCAGATGCTCGAAATGCAAAAGCAATTTATAGAGTTGGAGCGTAACGGCGAATTTAGAGCTGATGAGTATTACGATATAGATGGTGAAAGTGAGCTGGCAAAGTATAAAAGTAAATTCAATGAACTCGCTATCCGTCTCGTTGACCTGGCACATGAGGAAAAAGGTTCACATCGTTAAATACACCTCTCCTGTTAGTTTATGCCCGGGCATCCTGAGGAAACAAAGGACAGGCAAGGGCGCGAGCTTATTTATGAAATATTCGGGCTAGAATCGACTGCGAAATTTATAACATGATTAAATGTAATGCGAGTCAATAGACGCTGGAATCAAGATTCCCGGCCAAGAAGTATTGAACAGATGTCTAACGCGGTCGCCGGCGCCATCTGGAAGCTATCGGCGCAGGTAGTTCTTAACCTCGAAAATGAAAATTTTGAAACCGCTACGCAAGGCCAGCGGCTCGATATCATGGACGAGCTGATTATCTTTCTGGCACATATGGTAGATCGACAAATTTTTGCACAGACCGGTACCGGGAATCGAGATCAGTTTGTCTCGGTTCTGGTAAAAGACCTGGCTCGAATGCTCGAAGAAAGCCGCAATGAGGTCGAGCAACCGGGCGATCACCGAACCTGTTTCATCGAAAAAACCAATAGTCGCACTGCCGAATACTGTGAGTACAAGTTTTCGTCAGAATCGGGCGCCAGTTTTGCGATGCGATGTTTATTGGGCAGGCATGTGATGGAGGTGATGGGCGAGCGTGACAGCAAATGGATTCCCGACTATATTATTGGTCGCGAGGCGCCTGAGATCGAAACCTCACTACGTCGAACAGTGGCCGGGCTGGTAAAATTCGAAGCTTAAGGCCTAACCAGTAACCCAGTCGTCGAACTTGTCAGTAGATCTCGCAGATCCGTCCTCGTAGCCTGCTTCGTAGGCTTCGCTCAAGCGCTGCTGTTCGCGCATTGGATGGCCTAAAAAGCCGCCCTGCCAACCAAGGACATACTCTGGATTAACATCCATTTCTTCCATTTTAGTGGTGGCGTCACGATAAATTTGATTCATGATGATTTCCTCGAAAAGCTAGCCTGCAAAAAATTTAAAATCATGTCAACCCGACAAACCTGTCATGGGCATCGCCGGAGGCAATCACCCTGGTTACATATCGTGCCGCATCTATCAAGTTTGGATATTTTTCGAGGTGTAATAATACGATAGCAGCGCTATACATAAGACTATCCCGAGCAGCACCCGGAATATTTTTTAAGGCGTCAATTCCCAGCTCAGCGGCAGTCCGGGCGGCTGCATATTTAGAATCCTGTGATGCCCCGGCAAGAGATTTTTGGTCATCGGGCAAGCGTACAGTTCGCGAGGGTTGTTCGATACCGAGCTGGGTCGGCTCGATTTCTATGAACTGATCATCGTTTCCCGCTGCATAGCGATAAAATTTCGATGCCTGTTGCAGAGAGGGAATAACACCGCCTTCCACACCCCTCACTACAGCGACCGAATCGTATCCGGCAAACCGCGCCAGTTTGGCATAGACAGCCGGATATGCCTTGTGTACAAAACCGGTAAGCAAGTGAGTTCGCCGGTTTCCGCTGATTGGCTTGGCGAGTACCTCGATAGTAGTGATTACCGTGCGTTTGATCATCTTGTCGCGTAATGGTATCAGTGCGTACAGGCTTGGGCAGAAGTTGCTTTGATCGACATATCCCCAACCAGTATCGGTTTGTGCCAACTGTTCTGCCACCTGTTGTGGGCTACGATTCACATCGACACCCGCGGCGTCTAACACCATTTTGTGAGTGATACCGTACTTGGGCCCGACCGACCCTACGCCATGGGAAAATGCGGGTATTCCGCAGGCCGATAATACCGGCGCAATAAAAGGCGCCAGGGGCAGGCCGCGTAGCTGACCGTTATAGGGATCGCCGATATCGACAATTTCTTCGGCGTTTGATTTTACATGGACCCGCGCATCTAAAATGGCCTGTAATATACCTTCATTCTCGGCATGGGTTTCGCGCTTCATCCGCAGTGCAATGAGATATACCGCCGCCTGTACCGGGTCAGCTTCTCCGCGTAAAACCAGTTCCATGCCGGCTTTTGCTTCCTCGAAACTAAGATTCTTGCTGTATTCGGGTCCAGTCGCCACTTTTTGAATGCAATTGTGCATGTCTGCCTGTGTGGCAATGGAGTTAGAAGACGGTGCGTTCAAATTCATAGCAAGGGATCGCTCTATATCAGATTAGTACGATATACTAACAGCCAAATGCTACCAGCGAATCTTAAATCGAAATTTTTCATGGTCCGGTAGTATTGGAATTTCATGGTTCCGGCTCTACCGGCAAGGTTCGCGTTTACCGTAGCAAATGACACGATTTCCAATGTTGCGATACCGGTAATGCCCTGACCGATAGTACAACACATGCCTAAATTTCTGCCAATTCCACCTGAATTAAGTGCGCTAGCAGTTTAGTGGTACTCATCGCAATCTCCGGACAGGGCTGGTGAGATAAAAACAGCCGCATGAGAGGATCGACATGCAGCTACATTTTTCTGGCTACCTTACCTGGTTTAAAAACGCTTGCTATAACCGAATGCCAATTCGTACTGATTCATTTCCAGTTCGATGGTTTGTGTGGGGTCGAATGCATTAGGACCCGACACACTGACACTGGGCGCATACATTAGCGCGAAATTAAAATCGCTATCGGAATCAAGGGCCCGTGTAAAACCAAAAGTAAAGTGGTCTTCCATGACGCCTGGGGCCAGGATATTAAATAGTACTTCAGAATCTGGAATAGGCTGGTCTCCAAAACTATAACCCAGGCGCCAGGTCCAGGTATCATCGGTATTCCATTCATATCCTAGTTTGACCACGGTCATATCTTCCCAGCCAAAGCCGGCGCCAGCGCTGCCACCCAAGCAACCGGCACCAGCACCTGGGCCTGCAGGGGGAGCTGGTATACAACTACCATCTGTCAGAGGTGTGATTGAATTAGATACTGCTGGTACATCTGTATAATTGATTTGCTGTACATCGACAACAAATACGCGCGAATCGCTGATGTGCCAGGCAAGACCCAGAACCCAGGTTGAAGGAATGTCGAAGTCGCCATTCCCGACGAACAGACCCGCATACTTGTCAAATTCACCCATGTCTATTTCAGGTTGATAAGAGGCACCCAGTGTAATTCCCGGTGCTACTTCGCCCTGCACACCGAGCCGAATACCGAAACCGGTGGAACTGTCGCCACCATTGTTTGAAAGGCTGGCTGGATCAAGTGAGAATTGAGCGAAGCTGCCTACACCTTTCGCTTCGAATGTCTGGTAAACGATAATGCCACTCACACCCCAGGAAGCCGAGTCCGAAATCTTTTGCGCATAGGTGGTCGAGATAAACAGCTGGGCCAGGTCGACACCGGCTACTCCAGCACCAAAAGTGCCGGGGCCACCACCAGCAGGGTATTCGGTATTCATACCGCCGTATCCGTATACGGAAACTCCAATAGAACTGTCGCTATCGAGCATCCAGTTTTGCCCATATTGAGGGATTAGAAATGCCTCATTGTCGCTGTCAACGGTCCCAGGAGCGAGACTGAATGCCGGTGGTGGATTAGGAGCACCGGCCACTGTGTATTTTCGCATCGGCGAAAAAATTGCCGCACCGATATCGTATCGATCGCCCTGCCAGACCATGCCGGCCGGATTGGTTGCCGCGGCGAGCGCGTCTTGCGAGTAGGCAGCGCCAGCACCAGCCATGCCTTTCTCAGCAATACTGTTGCCGTGTGTAAAATAACCATTGGTTGCCCAGGACAGGGTTGGCACTGAGAATGCCGTTAACGACATAATTGCCAGAAATAACTTCGCAGGTTTTATCATTTTCTTATCCTCAGTAGTGGTCCTTATAGTTAGCCGCAGTTATTATTGGCGGTCGGTAAATTAACAGTTCATGTCGATGGTCGCGCTGAATCCCTCTGGTTTATAACCCTCAGCGGTCTATAAGCAGCGTTAATTTTCCTGTCTAACAAATCTATATTGAAAATCAGGTGCGCGCTAAACGAACAGGTTGATATCAGACTCTCCGGCAAACTCGAAAAATGTTGCGGCACCAGCGTAGTCAATGCCATCAATAAAATCAGATGAATCCAAGTCAAACAAATCCACTGTCATTTGACAGGCTATCAGTTTGACATCGGCTTCGAGGCACATTTGGCGTAAATCTTCGACGCTCGCGATACCTTTAGATTTCATTTTACTTTTCATCATTGCGGTCATCATGCTTTGCATACCGGGAATCGCGGTACCAATAACGGGAAACCATTTGTCCATTGCCATAGGCATAGGCATGCCTGGGTTGCCCAACGGCGTGACTGATAGGTCGAGTTTTTTCTTGAGTAGTTGTAATCCGTAGAAGGTAAAAAATATTTGTGTTTCGTAACCGAGGGCGGCCGCGGTGGAAGCCAGGATGAAAGGAGGATAGGCCCAGTCCAGACTGCCTTTGGTTGCGATTAGTGCTAGTTTTTTCTCACTCATTTGGGTTCCTCCTGATTTTTTCGGTTTCGAGATGCGTATTTGTAAATATCAGGCTTTCCTAATGTAATAATGGTATTTACTTTCAGTCTCGGTACTTTCGAGCAATTGGTTTCCAGTCTGCTTGCAAAAGGCATCAAAGTCTCTCACTGAACCGGAATCAGTGGAAATTACATACAGCACATCGCCACTGGACAGCGTGTTTAAGGCCTTTTTGGATCGTAAGATCGGTAGTGGGCAGTTAAGACCGGTTGCATCAAGCTTTTTGGTATATTCGCTCATGGTATTTTTGGTTAACCTTACTGTTTACGATTAAAAAATTTATCCAGTTAAAATTTGTGGGTAATACTCAGATCGGTTCAATAACACCCAAAACTGGGCCTGGGTAGCCAGACAATTTTACGCAGATAAAATTTCGCAAAAAGATAGGCATTGTCAATT
>Ga0255047_10000505_pt1 | contig 32172 bp, 49 predicted proteins | sample JV7_2_1_MG_FD_183640 | JGI IMG/M metagenome (GOLD analysis project Ga0255047, IMG submission 183640) | Seawater microbial communities from Jervis Inlet, British Columbia, Canada - JV7_2_1 | ecosystem: Environmental > Aquatic > Marine > Inlet | place: Canada: British Columbia | collected 2016-10-06
GGAGCAAGCCATGCCTCACTCACTCCCGTAACGTCTTCCATTACGCTGTTGAGCAGCTTGTCCCTTGGCCCCGGCTCTGCCCTCTGTGCGGCTTCCACCACTCCCTCCTTGGCGAACATAGGGGGTTGCATCGCTGCTGGCTCTGGTGGCGAAATGATGTCCTCCCCGGATTGGGGCATTGGCACATCGTGACGGTCGTAGAACCATTCGCGGGGCATCTCCACTCCGCTTGTTAAAAGTATCTGATCCCTTTGAGCCTCAAGCACGGGGTCTCCCGGCCCAGCAAGGTCAGGGACAAGCTTTGGCATTTCATCCTTGTCCCCGTAATTCAACTCGCATAAAGCAGTAACGAGTTGTTCATTCATCACATCCGCAGCCCAATCGCATACGTCCTGCAACCTAGAGCGAAGCACATCCTCATGCACCTCGCCTAAAGCCCTGCTTCCTGAATCCCCCACATCAGTTGTAAGGGTTTGGCCAAGGATCGTGATGTCGCACAACTTATCAGCAACTTGGATGAAATAGCTTTGAGGGTTATCCTGCCCTGACTTCCCTGCCTCTTTGAACTCCACCTGTGTCCCTGCCGGGAACGCTCCCCATGCAGCAGAACCCATGTTCTCCAGCATATCAGCAATGTCGTTCTTAATGTTGGCAGCAGCACCGGGGTCATAGGTCGCCCACCTCAATGGCTGACCGAACACTTGGGCAAAGTTAAGCAACCAATCACGGCAGAAGTTCTGACCGCTCCACCAGTAAGCCAACTGCCTTAACAAGCCATAGCCCATCGAGTTGCCCGAACGGTTCTTGTAGATTCCAACAATAAACTTGTTGTCAGGGAACTCCTCATAAACGCCATCACCTTGGGGTGAGAGCATCAAGTCGGTCTTGTCATAGGGGAAAGAATAATAGCGGGGATGGCAGAAGTAAGTTGATTTAGGGCAGATGCCACCCTTCTTAACCTCCCAAAGTATTTCTTGCACGCTGAACCCTTTGCCCACCCCGTCGCACAAATCATAAATGGCATTGCGGAAACCATTTGTCCCTGCAACTGGATCGCCCACCCACTCGTCAATTGCATATTGAACGAAGTCAGCCTTTTCCTGCGCTGAATCAGTTGGGCGCTCACCCCTCACGGTAAAAGGCATTACGGTGTAGGTTGCCCCTGCCGCTGCGCTTTTCAGTTCGTGAAGGTTCTTTGCAAGCCTAGCCCATGAGTCCTCCATCAACTCATACACTTGGTATTGCTGCCGAATATCCCCGCCAAGGGCAGCACGAAGTATCGCAATTACATTAGCCGGGGACTGTTTGCTCCCCAGCGAATTGCTGTCCATCCGGTCACGGTTATTGGGCGCAATAACCCGTTTACCGATAGATGACCCGTTCGGCCCTTTTTTGGCACTAAACAGTTTCCCGAAGCGGTTACTTAATTCTGCAATCATACCAATGTGGGCCTTAATCCTGCGAGCCTAGCTCTGCCAAGCATGATGTTGTCGGTGTCACCAATTGTCCCAGACCCTTGGTTTAGCAAAGCGGCATAGTTGGCCAAAGCCAACGCTGTGCATCTGTCGGCGTGACCATCTGAACGCCTTACCGCTCTGTATTGTTTGTTTCCTCCCGGCGTGGTCAACTCATTGACCGAATGCAAATCCTCCCGAATAGCTTTGTCCCTTGGCACCCTCAAGCCTCGCTCTTGGAATGCCCTGCGTAAACCGGGGAATATCTTTGCCTTCAGCCCTTGCGTGAACGTGCATTCCTCCAGCTTAAAGGCAAACCGCTTGGCCAAGGACTCGCTTATCGCATTGCCAATGCCTGTTGCATCAATGGCAGCATGGGTCGCCTTGTTGATACGGTCAGAAAGGAGTTCCTCCTGCAAATGGTATGGGGTGTTTCGGAGAACCAAAACCTCCCTTGTCCACATCACATCGCCAACCTTCTCAAGCGTCCAGCAAACAGTTAGGTCATGCTTACGCCCAATGTCTATGCCCACAAAGCGAGTAGCCCCCCCATTTGACTCCTCACAATCAAGGGTTGCCTCATCACTTACGCATTCATCAATTAGGGTGTAAGGCAGCAGGACATTGGTGGCATCCACAAACTCGCATTCGTATTCCTGCTCCCAAGCTTCGGGGTCATCCAGCCCTATCTTCAAAGCCTCAACATCCATTGGCAACCCTTCTTCGATTGCTGAATGGATGGTTGTCTTATGCCTTACGAAGTTAAGCTCCTCCGACTTGTTCCAAATCTCAAAGAACTTGCTGTTACGTCCTGCTGGGGTGCTGATGATGCGGAGCTTTAGCTCACCCCTCAAGGGGTTGGAGATTGCTGGGTAAATTGCCTCGTAGATACGGTCGGGCCTTTCGTGGAATGCAAACTCATCCAGCACCAAGTTGGCTGAATAACCACGCACGGTGTCCGGGTTGGCGGGGAGGGCAAGGATTCTTGATCCGTTTGGGAACCTCACCTCACTCGTCCTACAGTCAGGCTTGGGTAAATCCAGAGCATCAGACACAACCCTTGCAACCCTGTTGCCCTTTAGCATCCATTCCTCGGACTGCCTTTGGCCTGCTGACAGCACCACCCAATCGGTGTTGGGCTTATCCACGCAACTGGCAACAGCCTCAAAGGCTGAACCAAGTGAACCCCCTATTTGCCGGGACTTGAGCCATATCTTGAAACGCGAAGAGTCCGCCACCCACCTTTGCTGGTAGGGCAGCATCAACTTGAACAATGCTTTTGCGCGTTCCGCTTTAGTCATTCAGTTGTTTTCGGGATTAGGAGCACCAAGCATCTCTCTCCATTGGACAACGAGTTGCTTCTCGGTAGTCACCTGTCCCGAATGCTCCACGTTAACCTCGGCCCTGTCTGTAAACCCGCAGACGTTCTTCAAAGCGAAGATAAGACTGACCACGTTGTTGTTATCAAGGGCTTGCTGAACCAGCTTACGCTTGAGAGAAGTTTGCAACTTGGCCTTTCCCTTTTCAAAGGCAACGCGAAACTGACTGTCCTCGCCCTTCATTTGGCGTTGAATCACATCATGTGAACAACCAAGGAGAGTCCCCATTTCTGCAAGGGTAGCATTGAGACCGCCAAGCCGTTCAACCAAGTCTAGGTCAAAAACGATCTTGGGCCTCCCACCGGGATGCTTGCCATTACTGGTGGGTGTTGGTGAAGTTAAGCGGGTTCCTGTCGTTGCTCCAGCCATCGGGGAATAAGGATGCAGCGTGAACAGGGGGGCTGTTCAACAGTTAATTTGGGGCAATACAGATTAAAGTAGTGGGGTTTGTGCGAGTTTAATCGTTTACATCAGGTGCAACAATCAACCCTTCGCGGCGACAGAAGGCAATTAGGTCTTTGATTTTACGGTTATTGAACCAATAGACTCCATCCCTTTTATGAATCCCCATTCCTACAGCAGAAACCCCCTTTTGTTTCCCTCCTTCTTTTTGTGGCTTTGGAATCCATTGCTCATTGGGGCCAATGGTATGCCTGTTGCCGCTTTTCATTGTAAGGATGTTATCCATTTCTGTTTAGTATCCTTTCGAGTTCTGTGTGCATAATGAGCAATTGCTTCCCTGCTAAGATGGCCTTTATCTGCCCAAGTTTAACCATCATCCTGACCCTGTAGTTAGTTATGCCAAAGATTTCAGCCACCTCTGGCACGGAGTAAGAAACTTTTTCGCAACCTTGGTGCAACTTCTCCATTTTTGCGGTGTTAATGATTCTTGTTTATTCGTTTACACTCCCCCAATAGGCACATTTATGATCGGGTTGATGTCATAGCTTGCCTTTTTCTTCCCATCAGACTTGCTTCCGTTATCTCTCCTGACAATCTTGCTGCCCCACTTGGCTAGCAGAAGTTCATACTGCTCCATTTCGCGCTCAAGGGTTCGGTAGTTGGCACAACCTCCTTTGTTCCCGTGGTCGTTCTTCACCATATGAAACATATTGAGGCGCAGCACTCGCCTATAGACGTTACATTGCTGGATTGTCATGTCATAATCCTCCTTTAGTGGTAGGTTTTCATCATAACGCAGCACGGGGTCGATAAACCCGGAGAAAGAGCCACTAACGTAAGAATTGCAGCCAAAAGGCGTGTATTCCCTGTATCCACCTTTGTCACTTGCAGGGTTCAACCCCCAAAGCCTAGCCCCAAATCCTTTGCATAGGTCAAAGCCCTGTTGGATTAAGTCGCCCACATCATCAGGTGTGAGCCAATTAACTTTGTAAGTGTCTCCATCTGGTTCGTGCCTTCCAATCTTAGCAATGTCATCGTCAACAATGAGAAGCTTCTGGTTCGCATAGTTATCAAGAATCCAGTTCCTTGCTCTGGCAATATTCCCATTAACCTTGTCAGGACAAGCCACCACGTTTACCCCTTGCCCCTCATACTCCTCCTTTTCTGATTCACCAACGCAATAAATCACGCTAGGAATGAGCTTGTGGGTCTTCAGCCCATTTGCCCTCTTGTAGGATGGTGAGATAATAACGGGCTTGCTCATTTCGTTATTTTTGTGAGGTAACTGGCTCCATCGACCACCCTGCCGATGCCTTTTGACCACGGCTTGCCGTTCTGGCGCTTGGCAGTAACCGTCTCAAGGTCGAAGTGTGATTGCGCGGAAAGCCAATCTAGGTCGTTCTTGAACACAAGCACCACGTAATTGTTTGACTCCGCAATGGCTTCGCTGAACTTCTCGCTCCCTTCCACCTCTTCGTGGTTCATCTCTAAAAGCTTGGCAAGTTCATCCCCATCAAAGCCGGTTAGTTCCATGTCCAAGTCAGTCTCACTCAACCCTGACAATAGCTCGGTAAGCTTATCGTCACTAAGCCCTGACAACTCAGCTATGCGGTTATCGGCTACCAAGTGGGCAAACTCCTCTGCCTCAGTTTTGAAATCCTGCACATCAATCGGGACGGTTTGGACGTTGAGAAGCTTTGCAGCCTCTAATCTGCCATGCCCTGACACAATGAACCCGGAGCGTTTGCTCACCACTATTGGGCTGCGCCAACCTGAATGGCGAATGATCTTGGCCAGCAAAGCAATCTGCTTATCTGGATGTTTGTTTGGGTTTTGAGGGTGCGGAACCAAGCTCGCAATGTCCTCAAGCTTGGAATGCTTACAATGTATTTCAATTTCACTCATGTTATTTCACTTCTTTAATAGCCAAAAGTTCCTCAAGTGTGGGGTGTGGCGGGGTCAAGTCCTCCCAATATCCACGGGCCAAAATGGATTGCAGATTGCTTTCTGGGTATCTCTCCTTGTCATCCCAGTCCACCACCTGTGCTGTTTCCTCTCCTGTCTGAATTAAATAAGCCTCGCCCTCCTGTTGGGCTATGATTTTCGGGTATTCGCTTCCTAGTCTACTGTCCATCTTATTCCTTTCTCTTTGAGTAGTTTTATTGTTTCTTCTGAGGGCTCCATTCCACCGGGAAAATAAACCCTGCTTATGTCATCCAATTTCACCCCATCATGCACCTGTAGCTCTACATACCCCACACCGGGGTGGTCAGTCATCGCCTTGGCTACTGAATATACTGAGTACATGGGCTGCGATTCGTGGGTTGGGTCCTCTAGCGGAGTCGGTATATAAGATGACGCCCCCAATGAATCCCCAAAAGTTACGGTGGTTCTTTTTCTTGTTCTGTCCTTCAGTTTTACTCTTATTTTCCCATACATATCAACGGCGGGGTGCTTGTTAATGTTCCCCGCATTGTCTTGAGAAAACCCAAACTTGTTTTGAGTTGCATAACCATAGATTGGCCTTTTTTCTGGTTTAAGGTTTTCAGGGTATGAAAACATTTCGCCCTCCACCTTCCGGCGATAGATTGGCTTTAACGCCCCACCGCTAGTTTGGGTTTCGTGTTGCGACTTGAACCTGCCGTCTTCCAATATTTTCCTGAGCACGCCCTTTTTCACCCTAATAAAAGAGTTTGAGTTTTTTGCCCACTTCTTGGTGGCTAGGTCTATTTTAGCTTTTACCTTTTGGAGGTTAATTTCCTTTCTTCCCGTGTCATCTAGCCTTTTTTCTGTAAGGTATTTTCTTATCGCATAGTTTTGGTTTATTATTTGCTGGTCTTTAAGCGATTGCTGTGGCTTTGGCAGCTGAAACTTCTCCGGCTCAGGCAATCCCTTAATAACCATCTGCTCAACCTGCGGAACAACCACCTTTTTAGCTGGAGCAGGGGCAGGTGCATTGCTGATCTTCTCAATGATCTCAACAAACTCCCCGTTTGTGTAGGCATCCATGCCCATCTTATCCAAAAACTTCTTGAGGAACTCAGGCTCCACGTCTGCCGAGGCTTTCAGCCCTTTGTTGAAAGTATCCTCTGGTGGCAGCACTTGCTCATTCTTCTCAATCAGCCCCATTTGTATGGCCTTGTCCCTCCTGACATCCTCAACATCCATGCCGCTGTTAAACCCCCAAGGGCCAAAAGGAACCCCAAAGCCTCCGATGCTCTGGTCATTCATCTTCAGCCAAAACTCCATGTCATCCTTACGCCTTACCTCGTTTCGGTTTTGCTTATGAAGTGGGCGCGGAACCTTCCTTTGTTCTGCCCTGATGAACCTTTGGGCGGGGTAAGCGTCAAGGAGGACGGGGTCTTGCCCTTGCTTGTAATAGCCGTATGACTGAGCTTGCTGGGTTTGGGTATCGAATATCAGGTTAAGCCTCGTCTCGCTGGCAATATCCTTGGTGCGGGCAATCATGTCCCTGCTCATATCCTCCCCCGGCGGGAGTATGTTCCCCATGCCTGTCTGCTTCGCCAGCTTCTGCATCTCATAAACGAAGTCAGCCCTGCCTGTCTTTTTTAGGGCAGAAACCCTGCGCCCATCAGGGGTGGTGACCATCTCCCTTGCCCCTGCAAGATAGTCTTTTATCATCTTTTTGGAGCGGTTTAGAAACTTCATGCTCTCCACGTTGGCCGTGAAGTAAGCCCTCTCCCTGATCTGTGTGGGCATAGCTGCCCATTGTTTGCTGCTCAGTTTCCTAGCAACGGGTTTCTTTTTACCAAGTCGCTTAATTGCGTCCCGGAACTTTGCTGGCTTGACTAATATCTCAAGTGTCATTACATTAAAATACCATCCTTTTCGCGTGTCCCTCTTTTAGCAGGGTTTGGTTAAAGTTTTCATGGGTATCAGGGTGAAGTAGCTTCCCCAAGATTCGCCCATATTTGCCTCTTTTAGTTGTTCTTACGACTATCTGCCTGTCGCACTCATTCAATAATTCAAGAAGCCGAGCCTTGGCAGCCTTGCCCCTTGCCTTTTCCTTCAAGTCCCGTGTCCGGGTTTCGGGTGTGTCGATGCCGTACAGCCTTATCCGCTGTTTTGTTGTCATCTCGAATCCGAGGTCGATGGTAACGTCCACCGTGTCTCCGTCAATTATTCTGTGCACTTTTGCTTTATATTCGTACATTTTGTTTTGTTTTGTTTGTTATCTCACCAACTCCTTAAAATCCTCAATAGGCAAATGCGCCACCGGTTCAATGTCTGCTGAGTCATTCCGGTCAGTCCTCCCCCCCATCTCTATGTTTCCAAAGGGCGAGGTTATCCGGCAAACACCAAAAGTGTCCGACCACTTAACCCCAAGCCAGAAGATTGTGTTAGTTTTGCTTGCCAATTCGCACCCTGCCATTAGTTTACTTAAAGACAAAATCAAAGTGGGGTACTTGTTTTTTGCAACCTTCCTCGCCTTTAACTCCATAAACCCCACTAGCTTCTTGCCCTTAAAAACCGCCCAATCTATGCGATAGCTTATGGGCAACTTGCGGCAATCTAGCCCAAACTCTCCTTTGAGTTGGCTTGCAACTACCTTCTCCACCTCAATGTCAGCTTTTGTTTCGTAGGTTGGCCTCATACGTTTTCCCAATCATATCCGTTCCATTTGCGGTGCTTCGCATCCCTAGAAAGAAACTGGTGGGCCTTTTTCAATGGCGGCATATGGAGGGTGTACTCGTAGGGCGTCCCCCCTTTTCCTTGGTTAGCGGCCTCCATGAGTGAATGGTAAATGACCGACCTGTCGCCCCTGCTCATCCAATAAAAGCTTAAGTCCATTAGTTCGTTCATGCTGCTCCTCCTTTCTGTTTTTCAAAAGTTAATTATCAACTTCAAACTGTTAAACGTGTTAACCCCTTTTTAGGCCCATTTTCTCGCGTGCCTAATAAAAGCCTTTATGTCTTTTCTCTCCTGTTTACTGGTGTTAATTCGTCCTTGAACCACCTTGCATCCATAATAAACAGCAGTCCTGTCGATGTTCCAGAATCTTGCAATTTCAGCCTTTGTGTATCTCTCTGCGGCGACCCAATGGCAAATATGTCGCGGCCTTGTGTATTCGGCCTGCCTACAAGGCGAGTTCAACTTATCATAGCTAACGTCATAATAATCTGCAGCAGCTAGTGCTAATTGTTTTAGGTTCATGTCATTTTCTTTGTCTAAGCGGTTTAATCCCCTTCGGTATCACATCATACCAGACAAGAATAAAAACGAGCCGCACACCCCTTCGCGGGGCAATGCGACCGTTTCTATGCTGTTTACCTTCGTCATCATAGAGGCAACACCTCTTGTGCCATGCGTAATGCCGCTATTTCGCAATATTCTTCATTTAATTCAATACCAATAGCTTTCCGTTGTAGGTCTTTGGCAGCTCGTAGCGTTGTGCTCGACCCCATAAATGGGTCAAGTATGGTGTTGTGGGGTTGGCTTGTCTTCCCTAGAAGCCAAGTCCATGCCTTGATTGGCTTTGCGCACGGGTGACCATTCTTCTCTGGCGACTCCGTGAGCTGTTTAGAACACGCCTCTGGTTTCTTTCCTTGCAGATAATGCCACCCATAGTAAAGTATTGGGCTGGAATCAGCAAACCCAAACCGTTGCATTCCACACGCCGCTGGCGAGTAGAACACTCCAAAGGAATCGGCTTGAGGGTAGAGGTTTATGTTTGTGAACCCCGGCGTTACGACTAATGTGCGCCACTTTGCCACATTGAATAAGGAAGAAATAACGCAATCCTCAACGAACTCACGGGTATCATTGAAAGATGCGCCATAATTCCCCTTCCCTCGGCCTTTCGATGTTCCCCCTGTGCCACCATCAATTCCATACGGCGGGTCAGTTAGCACTAGGTCAACTTCGCTGATCGTTGGCAAAACCTCACGGCAATCGCCATGATAGATTGTAACTGCATCATCTTGATAATAAGCTTTTGTCATAATGCTGCGCTTCTTTCTTCTTCTTTCAACTCCCGAAGCTTTACCTTCAAAGCCCGGAACGCTGCCCGTGCCTCTGGTTTCTCCTGACGATAGTAAGTTGACTCCTTGTTGCCGGGGTGGGTTGCCAGTTCCTCAGTAATCACTTGTATCTTTTTCCATATGGGCATTGGCGATCCTCCTGCTGCTGGGTTTCCGTTTCTTCCCGGCCTTTGCATTGGTCTGCCATCAGCTTCCCAATACTTTTTAGCCTGAGCAACCCCAGCTTGCCAGTTCCGAACCTCTGTTGTTCCAATCATCCACCCCTTGGTCTCCATGCCCAACCACCAATCCTCTGCTCGCCATGCAATCAATCCGATCATGTCAGCATAAGCCACCACTTCATCCTTGGAAGGGACTTCCGTAGTGTGAGTGAACTTAGAAGATGAAGATGAAGATGAAGTGTTGCCTTTTGGTTGCAAGCAATCCTCAACCAAATCGCAACCACCCTTGGAATCAGTTTTGCCTGTTTCCCTTTGTTTTGCCCTTTTTGCCGCAGAGGCGAGTCCTCCCCTCCTTGACTTCTCCAGCCATTGCTCTCGCTCCCCCCTCAAGGCATCCAACCTATCGTGCAACAACCGTGTACCGTCCGCTTGGAACATGGTTGCCACTTTGGTTGCAAGCAAAACCGAACCACCCTTGCCTATCAGTTTGGCAAGTTGCTCCATGTCATTGGGCAATTCTCCGTTCTTCCAGCAGTAGCAAAGAAGCCGGATGTAAGCCCCCTCCTCCTCCAAGGTCAAAAGGGCAACCCTCTGGCTGGACAGCCAATCAGCGGGGTAGAACTGAAATGCCGGTATCTTTTTCATCCCACAACCTCCTTCTTTTTCCACCTTGCATTGGCGACCTTTCGCATCCTGTCGCTTTTTGCCTCTGCCTTCTGTCGGGCCTCATCCAGTTCACGGCAGGAGAGAGTCCCCACCTCTGTTTTCTCAAAGTGCTGGCCGACCTTTGGCCAAACATCTTGAAACTGTCCAACCGAACAACCCGCCAGCTTGGCAAGGCTTAACGTGTCAGCAGGAAGCACTCCCTCCCTCCAGTAGTGGCACTTCAATCGAATGAAGCACCCTAATTCGGACAGGGTTAAAAGCACCATGCTGGCATCAGAGAGCAATCCTTGTGCGTCTAATTTTAGTTTTGTCATATTTTTTTCCTCCATACTGTTGCAACCTTTCCGCTCTCATTTGCCCTGCGCCCACCTGAGTCCTCAATTTTTCCAAGCTTTGCAAGCTCGGCAATCCTTGGACGAACTGACAAAATAGATTTGCCAATTGTTTCAGCCGTTTCATCTGCCGTCATTGGTATCTGGCTGATGACGCGAAAGCACTTCTCTCGCAAGTTGAGAGCATGGGGTTTAATTGAAATGGCAGCTTTTCGGCTTGGCCCATCTTTGTCCTTGTTCTTGTAACCGGGAGAGCTTGGGTAAACCTCACCAAAAGGCAAAGGAAACTGCTCGGCTATGTATTTACTCATGGCGCACCCCCTTGCTGTATTCCAGAATGAGAAGGGCATCAGCGGTCATCAATGTAACCTTTTCTGCCGGGAACAACCTTTGCGCGTGGGCCTTTAGCTTATTCTTCCACTCCGTATTTGTTGACCCTCCCTTGGTTCCCAGCCCCAACGCCTTTATCCAAACTTGGGGTCGGACAAAGTGAAGCCTGATGCCAAGCGCCTGCACGCATCCCTCAATGAATCCATAATTTCTCCCATAAACTATGGCATGGCTTCCAGCTTGCTCCTTCCCTGCATAGCGAACAATTGCCTCCATGTAACACTCAATGTCTGGCCCATTCAAAGCACGAATGGTTCGCAGCACATCAAGGATGTCGCCGGGGGTTTCAGGCATTGAGGTCGAATGGATTTCCCCACCGCTCAAGTCATAAGCTATTCCTCCCCGCTTACCGGGGTCAATTGCAATGGTGCTCAAAACGGCACATCCTCCCCTCCGGGTTCACTTGGGGGCAGTCCCTCAATTGGGGTGGGGGCGGGGGCAGTCATCACCTCCCCAATGGGGTCTTGATCTTGTGCCACCTCTGGCACCTCATCCTCCACCTCGACCACAAGCGAAAAATACTTTTCGTCTGAGTCCTTTTTAGTCCTGATCCATCCTGCCAACTTAAAGTCCTCCCCCTTGAAGTTTATGTTTCCTTTTACATCAGGTTGGTTTGACTTGTTTTTGTAGCTGTTGGGGAAAAGCACCCCTTTGTTTGTGTTGTCGTATTCGCTCATTGTTTAATCTCCTTTAATGATGCGGCAGTTATCGTGTCGGTGGTGCATTCCTCGATGAGGTTCGCCACCGTTTCTGTTGCCTGTTTTCCTTTGTAACCCAACCCTTCCCGCACCAAGGCATCCAACTCCTTTTTAGAAATGGACACTCGCTTTGAGAAGGCTTCACCATCTATGCCAAGGATAGCCGCCCTGCGGTAGACCTCCTCGGTGTCTGTTATCTTGCTCCGGGTATGCCCCGGCTTGAGTTCCCAGCCTTCCACCGTTCCTCCATTGTTGAGAATGGTTTTGGCTTGTTCCTCAATGTCCCTGATGATCAGCTTCGCCACCTGACTCACCCTGAGCAGTCCGGGCAAGTCTGACGGGGCTATTGCTGTGGTTTTCCTTACGGCCAACCCATTCAACTGGCCCCTTGCTTCAGGGCAAATCGCCTTGGCCCCGCACCATTTGCAGGCACTAGCCGAGGGGGTGCGCTTTTGCGTGGAGGTAATGGTTGCCCTGTCCACCAACTGTTTGCACTCATCAGCGGCCAACTCAAGGGCTTCGTCATCGTAATAAGCCCTGTCATATCCATCAGGAAACACCAAGGCAACATGCACACCGCTTAGGTCACGCTTGTAATGGGCATCAACCAATGCCGCCAATGCCGCCAACTGAAGGCTTTCCTCCGCACCGGTTGTGTATCGTGTGGACTTGAAATCCACCACCAAGGCAATCTTTGCTTTGCCCTTTTGTAGCAAATAAACGCGATCTGCCTTTCCGCTCCACTCTGACTCTGTTGCCTTTGCCCAAAACCTTTTTTCGGTAAGTTGCTCCTCAACCGAGTAGCCTCCTCCGATTTGCTGGCTTGAAGGGATGAAGGTGGAGTTCGTGAACTCATTAAGCAGGATTTCCTCCTGCTGCAGCAACTCGGTGACCGTTTGTTGCTCATCACGGGAGAGGGTTGAAATGTCCACCTCCCCAGCACAGCCAGCATGAACGCGAGTTCCCCTTGCTGCCGCCGGTGATGACGGTTGCTCAGGGGCCTCCTTGTTCAGCGTGAAGCTTCCGGGGCAATCAAGCAATCGCTCAAACCCTGAAGCACTTGGGCACCCTTTTCTTTCGTCACTCATTGGGCACCCCCTTTCCTGATCTCCGATTGAAACTTTTCAACCTCTCCGTGCAGATAATCAAAGAGGCTTTGTAGCTCAATCAAGCGCAGCCCCCTCTTTTTTCCATTGGTGCAGAGGTTTACCGACTTAACCAAAGGTGTGTAATTATTTTCCTTTGTGGGCATAATTAACTCACTTAATTTGGAGCGTCCAAGTCCTGTGTAAAAGCACCGTCCCTTCCTTTGTAGCCGGATAAATTCAGGCCGGGGGTTTACAGGTGTGATGTTGTCTCTTCTCATCGGTCACCCCCTTGCTCATTTTGAGTTTCCTGAATCTTTTTGAGATCGTCAGCATTATCGTCCACTCGGCACCGGAGCAGCACAACCTCTTTCCTCAACTCATCAACTTCAGACTGCTGGATGTCTGATGACCTGAGAGCTTTAAGGGCAACGCGCAATTCAACCTCTTCCCTTAAAAGTTTTATTTCACTCACTTGCCACCTCCTTGATTTCAGCCACCACCTCGTCGGCCTCAGTTTCAATCTGCTTGAACATTGGCCTAGCGGGGGCAACCCGTTTCATTTTAGAGAACTGCGAATCGTCATCGCCTTCCATGTTCTCCCTGATTTCGGGAGACAAGGGCAACCACTTGGCCAACCGCCTGAATACAGTTTTCTTGGCCATCTCATTCCAATGGTTGACCCAAGGCCCATTTTTCCCAGCCTTGGACTGTGAGCGGATTGCCTCAACTTCCTCGCGGGTCATTACCTCTGCTTTGGCTGATCCGTTGAGAAACTCAACTTCGGCATAAGCCGCAACCACCGCGCCCCTGTTGGGCATAAGCGATTTGTTGTGCTTCTCAACCTTGCCCCGATTGTAGATGAAGTCGCCAGCATCAATCTCTGACTCGTAAACCACATCAGCGTGTATTCGGGCAACGTCTCCATTACGGAGTGCCAACTCAACCAAGCCCTTGTAGTCAATAAGCAGGGTGCATTCCTTGCCGTAAGGCACCAAGTGCGCTCGCCTACCATCTGGCTCCAATCCTATCTGCCCCAACTGGAGCAGGCATTTGAACAAGCTTTCCTGCGTGCAGTTGAGCAGTCCGGGGTTTGTGTTTATTTGAGTCAACGCCACACCAGCAAAACGCTCCGGGGTAAGATGCTTGGGCAACGCTGCCCTTAGCTTTTCCCTAAAGAGTTCGCTGTTTATGTGCTCCTTGACGGTTGTCGGTTCTCTTTTCTCCTTGCTTACTTCTTTTGTTTCTGTACTCATTTTTTCACTTTCTGTTTTGCAGCTTAGTTACGCAGCAAGTTTGTTCCTTTCTGCGAGGTGGCGGGGGCTTTGGCCTCCGTCACCATTCTTCCACCAGCACTCGCTGGCTTCAGTAAATCTCCTCCTCCACCAAACGGGTTAAAGGACAGGCGGGGTGGGGGTGCCTTGAAGCGGCACAATAAGGGGACAATGTGGACGGCAAGGATGCCTATGGTTAGCGCCCACCCCGCCGTGGAAATTAACAGCCAACCACACAGCCCTGCTGAAAACAGGGCATAAGCCCCCCATATTGAAAAGCAACGATTGTCGGTTAACACCCGGAGAGGGTGCATTGCTTTTGCATTGCATACAAGCTTTTTGTTAATATTCTTTTTCATTTATTGTGAATCCTTTCCGGTGATCAGTCTTGGTGAACTGCTGACAGCCCACCCCCTGCGCTTGGCTTTCTCCACCTTCGCCCTGCAATCCTCTTGGGTGGTAGAGCAAAGGTCGTTGTAAACCTCTTTGGAGAGGTCAACAATTGAACATCGCCACATCGTGGCCCTCCACTCCCTGAATGGTTCCGACTTTGAAACCAAGCGAGTCTTGCCTTCAGCGGTGCTGTAAATCCTGAACCCGTCAAGTTTACTCATTCTGCACCTCCTATCTTCCGGAGCTTTGTGGTGATGGGCTTAATGACGGGCAACCAGTCTGACTTTTTAGCCACAACCCGGTCAACCTCTGGCACTTGCTGTTTCAGCCTCTCGTCTGCCTTGGTGGCGGCTTCCATGAGGTAGTCCCTAATCTCATCAGGGAGAGGCCCATAAGACTTTACACCTAGCCCCCCACTCTCAGGGGTGATGTCTTGCCCCAACCATTTCAGTCGGGGAGTTATCAATTTCTCCATCGTCTCTGCATAACTGTATTTAATCTCGTTCATTTTTGTTCCTTTCTCATTACTATGTGTTTGCTGTTTTCATATTCCACCCTCGGCTTCTTTGTAGCCGCTTGGATGATTTCCATTGTTTCGGTGATGTATGTCTCCACGTTGATGGTTTCCCCTCCGCTTAACACCACCGCTGCCCTTGTGTCATCTTCCGCTTGTGGCCCCTTGATCCTTTCTTCCCCTGAGCCTACGCTTACAATCTCGTCCAACTTAATGAAGATGCGCCGGTCTTTTCGTACTTCCTTTTCGGGGTCGCTGTTTGGGTGTGGCTTGTATTTCCTAATCTCTCCCAACTGAAGCCAAACGCTGCCATCTGGCATTGTGATGTTATCAACATATTCGTCGTTCATTTTATTCCTTTCTTGTACATAAACTCTTGCGGGTTGTGGTTGTTTTGCACTCTCATCCAAGCCTCCGTGTAGCACTTAATAAAATGCTCACGCTTCTCAGCATCTTCCCACAGCCTAATGTCGAAGGCTGGCCTCTCATCTATTACCGGCGGGAAGTCAGGATGCTTGATTCGTTGCGCCCTGCTTGGAGAGCAGCGAATATGCTTATCCCTGATTACAAACCTGTTTGGGCCAGCCTCAAGTTCTCCTGTTTCAATCCCCAACTCAATGGCTGAGTCCCACCTCTTTACCGGCGTGTTGCACACGCTGCAGGTAGCCTCATCATATCCTCGTTGCAGATGGTAATCATCCTCGGCCCTCTCTGCGGCGGTTGTCGTTGCCATGTATTTGGCAGTCTCTTTGGTAATCTCATCATCCAACTCTTTGAGTTCGTGTTCCTTCATTTTGTTCCTTTCTGTTAATGGTTAAAAAAGAAGGGCACAGGCGGGGATTTGAGCGAGGATGAGAGCCTCGCATTCGCATCTTAATAGCGAACCAACCTGTACCCTTGAATCTACTTAGTTAAGCTCGATCTCTTTGCCGTAGCTCACCATCTCTGCGCCCAGCTTGAGCGCCTTCGTCTTGAGGTGTCGGCCTGTGCCAAACTGTGAAGCCTCAAGCTTCTTGGCATCACCGCCTCGGTACTCCTTGATGTGGTCAACGTACTCCGTGACCGCATTGTAAGCACCCCAAACCGTGCCCCGAACCCCAGCGATGTCGCTGCCTCGGCCCGTGTGCATCAGTCCCTCAACCATGTCCACCTTCTTGGTTCGGCTCTTGGACTCCTTGTTGTCATCAAAGAGCGAAAGGTGAATGTAGTTCCGGGTCTGCTCCCCGTTCAGTTGCTTCTTGGCGAAGCTTTGAAAGAGGTTTTTGACCTCATCGTAAAACACCCCGGAGGCTGAAAGCACCTCACCGGCGAACTGCAACCTGTTTTTCACATCGCCAACGTGCTTCACCCTGACGGTGTTGCCCCCCTTAATGATGGAGGAAACTGCGGCAGTCAGCGTATTATTGCAGACCACCCGCACCGGAGTGAATGAACCAAGCACCGAGTAGCTCCCTGTGAAGTCGTTTGTGAGCAGGAGGTACTTGTTCACCTCATCCCCCGGAATGATCTCAATGGGGTCGTTGGCCGTCATGTTGGCCAACAGCCACATCCGCTCGCCCTTGCCAAGGTAGCCAGCCGTTTCATAGCGAGCCTTGCCCTCACCAAAAACTCCATCAAAGAACGCGAAAGCATCCTTGTTTTGGAGGGGCGAGTATTTAGGCCCAACCACACCAAGCTCATCGCCGGTATCAACCCTGCGAACGATCTGGCCCTTGTCGGACTTAACGTGCTTGATGTATTGCTTGGAACCACTTTCGTCGAGGTTCTCAAGTGTTTCGTAGAAAAGCGGAGCAACCTCCACCTCCCAATCAAGGTTGGCTTCACGCAGAGCAGTCTCCGCATCAAAAGCTCCCTCGATGTTTTGCCCAAGGTTATGCCAAGGGGTGCGACCTGTGTATGCCATGTTGGCGCGTCCATTAGTTAATTCTATTCCATGACTCATTTGTGTTCCTTTCTGTTGGGGTGAAGGGGGAGGTTTCCCTCCCCCGTTTTCGCCTTAAGCCTCTAAGCTCTTTAAGACCTCCAGTTCCCGCAGTATTATTTCTACGGTCTGAATGTGAATGTAAGCGGCATGGGCGCAATCCTTGACGGACTTCCCTTTTACAGAAGTTAGGTCTTCCTCTAGGGGGTTCCCAATCGCTTTAGCTGCAGCCGCTTTAGCTGCCGCAATCTTCTCTTCCAAATGGGCTATCCCCATAAAATACGCTGGGCTATTCTTTTCTATGGTTTTCATTTCGTTCCTTTCTTTTAGTGAAGCGGAATTGCCTCTTTCAACATTCAACGGCCTTGGCGCTCCAATTCAAGGCGCGGTGAACAATGTTAATCCCGTCCGCTAGGAATAATCCGTGAATGCTGAAAGAGACAAAGGGCGAACCCCTTGTGCCTCTTATTTGTTTACGGGATGATTTTCTGCTCCTTTAACATTCGTTTGGATTTAGCAGTCCGCTGGGGTTTGTTTTATTTTACCCTTCCCGTTCGCTGCCCTCTCTCGTTTCGGAGATATGGGGAGGATTTTCTTTGGAACATGCCAAAGCCTCCACTCAAGGGTGCTAGGGAATCGGCTCTCGTTTGTAGACCGTGCGGTCAGTCATCCACCGCACCCCCCTTTGGGGCGGGATTTTTACAAGTCCCTGAGCTTGGTCTGGGTTACCCCTGACAAACAACAGCATAACATATGCACAGCGCAATGCAAGCCTTTATGCGTAGTTATTTTAGAGACTGATTCCCTTTGTTTTAATGAAACCTGAAGGAAGTTAGTTATTTAGAGGGGGGCTTACGGCGCAAAGCTCGGTGGTTCTTCCATTGCTTTTGCAGGGAAAGGTAAAGTTCCTCGCCTTTGAGGGGGGAAGGCTTTTTAGCTTTGGAGGGTTTCGGCTTTTTCATTGGGCTTCAATCTCCCTCTCTAAGTCGGCAATCGTTTTGAGGGCATCCTCAGTCCAATCTGGAGCCGCAATGGCGGCAGCTTTGAACTGCGGGTGGGCTATCAACCTGTCCGTGTTGTTCAGCTTCGTGGTCAGGCATCCGCTGCACATTGCCAATAGCAGCATCAATAGCGGCATTTTTATCAGTCCACCGTTGGCGAGCATCTCGGTTATTGCTTTCGCTTTCATAATCCTTGGCAACCTTAATGAGGGTTTCGCACAGGTCGGCAATTTCTGGCACCGCTCTGGCTACAGAGTTTATTGTGCTTATTAAGGGAATTATTCCCATTTGTTAATAGGGCACTTTTCAGCCCTGAGAATAGATTTGTACTGGAGCCAGCACCCGCACTTGGCACAACGGTTATTGCTCATGTGTTCACATTCTTTGCAAATGGCTTTTCGTTTCTTAATTACGTCAGGGTCGGCATTGACTGAGTTTCCCTCCATGACGGACTTTAGGTTGCGAGCAAAGGAACCCGCTGCATTCTTCGCCATCTGCCCTTTAGGGGGCATTGTAGGCTTCGCATCGAGCTTCCAGCGCAGAGGGGTAATGGTTGGGTCTATGCCGATGATGCCGCCAGCGGGATTACCTTCGTTGTTGTCCATGAATCTCTGTCGTAGGCATTGGTGGTTACGGACTCAGCTTGAGCGAGGTAGGTGTTGCCCATTGTCCCGGCGCTTGTGGTTGGTTCAGCAACTCCACTTGGGTCAATGTAGGTTGTGGCATCGCCTGACGTCTCATCAATTTCAGCAATCCCGTAACCCGCTGTGCTGTTGGTGTCTTCTATTCCTATGTCATAAGAAGACGTTGCCGTAATATAGGAATAAACTTTGTAATCCCAAAGCAACTGCGTGTCGGTGGCAAGCACCCCCTCCGTACTCCTTGGGCGGGGGTGGTCATGGATCACCGCAAGCTCGGTTTTGAAAACTTGCAGATAAGTAGATGCCGCATTCGGCTTCCTCATTATCTTGTAGTGCCCAGTCGTTCCCGGCTTCGTTCCTCCATCAATCGTGATTTGAACTGACTGAAGGTTGCTCGTTGTTATGGCAAGTGATCCCGGCATCAGTAAGTGTTGTTTGGATAGTTGCGGGAGAATAGGGGGATTTTAACAAACATCGGCTTGTCGGTATAGGGCGTAAACGTAGCTGTTAATTGGTTATCTCTCGAAGAGAACACCTTGCCGTATGGGCTTACATCACGCTGATCGTAACAAAGGTCGCCAGTTGTAAAGCTGCCATACAAGGGGGAGTTCACCGCATCCATTAAAATTCCTCCCTCATAAACACCGCACTTGTAAAAATCCTCTGTGATATCGCGGTACTTTACCCCCCCCGTGTAGTTGGAGCCTCCTGTTCCGGGGTTTAGCGGCAATGTGCCGTTCACATTATCAATTACTGACCGAATTAAAGAATGATGTTCCTCCCCCAAAAAGCTTGGGCTACCCACGAACAAGTCTCTAATCCCTTCGGCTTCTATGGTGCCGTTTGACAATCTCCACGAGTTAGGTAACGCATATTTTAGTGCATAGTCAGATTCCGCTGAGTCGGTTTCATCGTTAATGCGAAGCTCCCCTTGGTTCTTTCTGGAGATAATGTAAAACTTGTAGTAACCTGATCCATCAGCTTCAAAAGTATTACCCGAGGTGGTAAGCCCCTCCACATTAGCTCCGCTTGGGGGGGTGCAAGATGCAACGAATGGGCCAAACCCGAACCTGTAGAGCGACTCAGCATCACCCCCATCGCCCCACGCCGTTGCCCCCGTGTAAAAAGCGCGATCTGAAACCGGCTCCCCCCCAAAGGTTGCCCCTGCTGCCTCAACGGTTAGTTGAAAGTTATCAACTGCCGCCACCTTTGTTGTGCCCTCCGAGCACGAATAATCGTATGGATAGGAATTGTGATCCCCAACAGCTTGAGTTGTTGTTCCTGTTCCGCTTGTCTCTGTTCCTAGATATGTAACCTCTTTATCTCTACTCTGGTAATTGAAAGGCAAATCTATTCTTGCCCTCACCAACAAATTGACCGCATTGCAGAGGTTATTGAAAATCCTAGCATAGAGGTTGGTGTTGGGGAGTGGCCCGAACCCTTGAGCATTGTCTGGCCTCAAGGTTGCAGGGAGAAATTCAAACCACCTCTTGCGACCAAAAACCAAAGCCTCAACTCGGTATTCGTCTTTGACATTAGCTGCGACAATTGTGGTGGGGGAACTTACATCCTCGGCAGAGCTTTCAGAGGCAGACCAACCTGACCCTGTGTAGTAGAGCCACGGGTTAGAATTATCGCTTGTGCGGGTTCTCCCCATCAAATAATAGCGAACATTGGCGGCACTATCCTCTGAGAATGTAATTACGTTATCATTGTTTGCCCCTGTGTAAGTCAGCGTGAAATCAATTATTGTGCGGTTCTCCTTGTTGCTTGAACCGGCGTAAGCTTTGTAGGAGGTGAATGTTGCTACCCCTGTTTGGGTATGGGGCGAAGTGGCTGAACTGGCGAACAGGGTTTCGTTCCCTGACCCATCCACCCCCATCAGCGAATACAAGGCGTTTGGGTCTGCGTCCCAAGTAAAGGTGTCTGTTGCCCTTGTGACCGCTTCAGAAGGCACCTCCGATTTGGTCATCTTGAGGGCTTGATAGCAGAGATTCGGGAACGTGTAATCGTAAAGCCTGTTCTCATCCGTGCAAGAAAACCGCAAAGTGCTTTCCTTATCAATGAACCCGGAGCTAATGGCTTGTAGGATAAACTCCATGTACAGCATTTCGTCCACCGTTGTCAGGGAATCGGCTGCATCATAGCTTGCGTTTGTGTCATTCCAGACATGGCGCACGGCCTTGGAGAAATAAAACCGGGGGTAACAGTTGCCATGAAAGTCATTCCCCCAATAACCGCTTGAAGTCGAAGCGTCATAAGCAACGTCCCCAATCTTCTGGATGCAATTGTAATCTGTAATAGACCCCGACCCATAGCTTGCTATGTGGTAAAGGTATTCAAGCACGGCATTCTCATCTGTTCTGCGCTTTGGAACATAGCTGCCAGTAAAAGCGGCATACCACCCGCTGCTTGAATTTGTGACTGTGGGTTTGGAGGTTTCGTTTTCCAGCCTCCCGGTGAGCTTCACAATCACATCGTAGTCAGACCCCGCATAGTAACTGGTTGGGTCAATGTAAACCGCTTCAATCCCATTGTCCGGTTTGTAAATCTGGCAACTCTCGTAGTGCCTCTTGTTCCCCTCCCCAGCAGATGCAGCGTTCTCGGCTAACACCATCGAGTTGGTGTTGTATCCACCTGTAGATTGGCTCCCTAAAACATAGCGGTAGCCACTTGGGTTCTCCGGGCGCAGACTCATCTTTGACCCATAGTTGACTTGAAGGTTTACCTCTTTCCTGTCGGCAAATCCAGTAAGGCAACTCATCCTTGACCAATCACAAGAAAGCAACCCACAACGGTCAGTCAAAAAACCCATGATGTCTCCATAAGCATCAGCCTTGTAGATGCTTGAATCTGACAACTTGTAGACTGTGGTGGTTTGTTGGGTTGTCCACTCATTGGTTTGCCCCCGGAACCGATCAGCCCTGTTGTCCTTAATGGGCACAGAGCGAATGCCGTTCCTCACCCTTACCTTGGCGTCACCGCTTATCGCATAGGCCTTGTCGCTTGCGGCTGTGAAGAATGTTCCAGCCATCTCCCCCCCGGAATGCCCCGCGCTTGTGATGGGATTGTAAACCGTGCTGTTGTAGGTAATGGTTCCAGACCCTCCCGCGCTCCAAACTTGGTAGACCTCCCCCTCTATCAAGTCACCACTCGCCACCTCGGCAGACGGTGGAGCAATTCCTTCAAACACATCCAAGTCCTCAGAATACTTCCCCCGCGCAAACCTCTTAAAGTGCAGATAGCTTTTTCCTCCAATAACCTCGTAGCCCACAAGGCTCTGCCTCTCAGCCATGCGAAGATTGTTGTGAATCAATCGCCTAGCAGACTCATAAACGGGGTTCTCGTTAATGGCATCAGCGGTGGGGATTCCCGCCACCCCCCTAATCAAGCAACCATAGCCCAGAATGTTGTCGCTGATTTGCTTGGGGTCGCTGAAGGTGTACCCGCTTTTATCGAACGATGTTGAGGTTGGCCCATCCGTGCTGCCCAAGCGGAGGCAGACATAAGCATCGTAAATCGTCGGCTTATACTCCAGCAACATGGCACACTCGATGTTGATGGTGACGCTGGCAGGAAGCACCGTCTTGAGCTTGAAACGAATATCTGCCTCGTTATGCGCCGAGGTGAACCACTTGAGGTGGTCAACGGTTGTCCCTCCTACTGCTGTGATTGTAAAAGTCGTTAAGGAAGTTGAGCCACTAAAAGCCTCAACCGTCACAACCCCTGCGCCCACCCCGCTTGTCTTGGCATAGAATGCCGCATAGGTGAATTTAGCGGGAACCGTATAGGTAGTCGTGCCGCTGTAGCTTCCCGCTGTAGTGACGTCAAGATAAGTCCCGGCGCTTTCACCCCCACTAAGCTCAAAAGTCGGGTAGACGGCAGTTATGTCGCCAGACGATACCTCTCCGTAAGCTGGGGCTAGGCAATACTGGCGAGTAAGAAAGTCTTGGAACTGGAACCCCAACGAATAGCGGTTCATGTCAGACTCCTCCCTCTCTGTTTCGTTGGCCCGATACTCCATCGCAAACCAGTTCATTACCTCGTTCAACTGTTGCCCCTTGTAGCGGCGAAGGTAGGCGTTGTCGGTGTATGGCCCCTCTATGTAATCCGTCAGGGGGAGGCTTTCAGTTGTCCCATCCCATTTGACAATTTTGTAAGAGGTGAACCCTTCAAAATAAAACATCACGCCATCAGGCTGGCAAGTGCTGTAATCCTTATCACTCCCCCCAACCAAGTTGGTAAACTTCAGGTCGTAATTTGGGGTGTACCCATCATCACAAATCGGGTCTGACGCATCCAGCTTTGGTGAGGGAAGGAATCCCCCATAATTTTGCAAGAAAACCCCGCTGCTAGAGTAGTTGATTAGCCCGTGCTCCTGCGATGCCTTGATTGCATTGCTTGCGGAATAATCTGAAAGGTCGCTGGGGACTGCTCCCCTTTGGTATTTTGAGAGTGTCCAGTAGTCGGCAATGTTTGCCGGGGCATGAATCCCTCCATCAGACAATAACAAGGGCACCCCAGTTGGTGCAGTTGCCAAGGGGGTTCCTGTTGGGTCAAACTCCCCATAGCCGTTTATTCTCCCTTCTTCATGGTTTACAGTAGGCGCGAGGCCATAAATAAAAGCGCCGAGAGGATTAGCAACATTAACCCCCTCCGGCATTCCCGCCGATGTCGTGGGCCAAGTGATGCCCGATTCCACCTTGATGTGGGAATAAACCTTCCACCACTCATCCTCTGCCGCATACAAGAATCCGTTAGGATTACGCATGCCCCTCACCAACGAGTGAGCATACCAAAGAAGCCGCCATGTGGGGTCGCCAACCCCGTTCTTTAGCCGATCATTAAACGCTAAAGCTAAACGGTTGTAGTCTTGTGAAAATACCCCATCATCTACATCAACCGGCGTGGCTTCTGTGTAATTTACAGCCATCGGCAGACAACGGTTTGACCTCCTCCACCCGCGCCTCCCGCCCTTGCTGTTACATGAGTCCCTTTGGTTGTTACATTTACCTTTGTCACATTGCTGGGCTGCAACGTGACCTTTCGCACCGCCTTCTGCAACTCCCTAATTGCTTGGGATTTTCTTCCCGTGCCTGTTATGGGTGAGAAGTTATGAATCATGCATAAGCCTTATAGCAACTGGTGGCTATTTCGTCTGCCTCCCACCATTCTTTTGTAATCTGCCACTTCCCATTGTTTAACTGTTGAACATCAGGGGTGCGGTACAGCCACTTTGAAAAATTAAGCACAGTTCCTAACACGCCAAGAAGGGGCAACGTGTAGTCCAATGTGGAGGTGGTGGACGGCTCAATTGTTCTGGTCTCCCCAGCCATTAAAGTTTTGATGTTTGCCGTTGTCCAAATGTTGTTGACATTGGTGTAGCTTGGAATAATTGACGAAGTGTATTGCACAGTCTTCACATTCCTTAAAACATACTGACTGAAAGAGAAAGTTTCAACACCCTTGAAGGAATCGTTAGAAACATCCCGCAGGTCGATAAACAGATTGCCGTTACCTAAAATCGAGGATGCTGCCTGCAACGCTGTAACTTCCGAAGCCGTTAAATAACTGTCCCACAAGAAAACTGTCGCCGTTGGGTCTGCTAAATTGGCACCATCTTTATCTTTCCCATCCTTATAGTTCTCAACCGCCTTTTTGGCTCTTGCTGGAAACCCGTTTGAACCTAAAGTTGTCTCACAAGCTTGCAAAACAGGGCAATCAAACAAATCCTTTTCTATGTCATTCCCGTCCAACGTCCAAATGCTTGACTCTTGGTAAAGGTCGCCGCTGGTGCTTCCATCTGAGGGCATTTGACCTCCAGAGGTAAGGCGGGTCGCAATGTTTGAGGTTACCCATGTGGCACTAAAAACCCCAAGCTGCCCCCCTTCTTCCCTCTCTATGTTGGTGGATATTGCACCGTCCCTGCCTGCGCCACCTAGCAGGAAGCCACTAGTGCCTGTAAAATAAGTCCCCGCATGGTCTTTGTTTCCCGTCCCACCATCGGAAAATGCCACAAGTGAATCAATCGGCCCGCGCCAGCGCCTTGTGACGGTGTAACCTCCATCCCGACTCCAAGTTGTTACAGGCTGAATCTCTTGGACTTGATCAGAATCTAAAGGGTCACCGGGGGAAGTGCTGTGCCCTGCGTGCGGAAATCCTACAAAAGTGTTGTTAGCCATTATGCGTTGTAAATTATATCTTTTAGCCCGTCTGTGTTTGTCTTTATTCCTCTTTGAACAGCCAAGCTTGCCCTCATTGTCTGAAGTTGACTGTCCCTTCCAGATTTGAACAATCCAATCCTTGCCAAGCTATCACTAAAAGCCCTCATTGATGCAGCCTGTCGGGGAGCGTTGGGAATTTCTGGAGCATTAAACAACTGCTCAAGTTTCATTTCCATGTTTTTGCGGTTCTGTTCCCATTCATCATTGAATCCCGCTGTGCCCCCTTTCCCCCTTGATTGCATAAACCATTGAAGTGCCGCCTGTGGAATGCCGAACAGGCCCGCCCCTGCCCCTGTCCGATAGGCGTAACTGGCTGACTTCTTGGCACCTTGTTGTGACATCGTTTCAATAAACGAAGCTGCCCAAATTCCAAACTGAACAAACTTTTCAGCCAGAAAAGTAAAAGCGGGGGTAAGTTTATTTTTGACTATTGTTCCCAACAATCTCAATTTGTGGCCCGAATCAGACAAGCTTTTATTTAAGTCTGCATCTATTATTAGCCCAAGGGATTTTATTGCTTCCCCTACCTCCTTGGGGCTTCTGTTTATGCTCTTGGCGAACTGATTAGTCTGAAATTGTTCAACGGTTTGCCCTGCGTTTAATGCTCCCGCCCTTATGCCTTGGGCTTCATTCATTGCTGAAAATGTTCCCTTGATTGCTGCCGCTGCCCCCGCTGCTATGGCGGTTACCATTGTTGCGGCAGCGAGTTTCCCTATTCCCGCAACTCCAGCCCCTTTAAGTCCTGATGTTCTTGCCTGTGATTTTGACCTTTCCACCAAAAGCGATTGCCTTTGTGATTGGGTTAACGTCTCGCTTGAGAGTTTCTTGTTTATCTCAAGGCGCTTGGCTTCCTCCCTTGCAAGCTTCTTGGTTATGTCCGTAAGTGAGCCAGCATTCTTTCTCGCCTTGTCGTATTCACTTGCCAGCACCTTCTCAAGGTTAACTGCCTGCTTCCTGACCTTGTTCGCATCCTTGTCTACATCTTTTATTTTGTTTGTTTTCTTAACGATTGAATCAATCGCCTTGTCGAAGTCTGCGGTGTCACCCACAAAAACAAATTTAATTTCGTTCGCCATTCTTTGGTTGCCTCCTTTCGTAATTCTTGCGAGCCATGTCCCCTGCATAGCGGTCATTGTCTGAAACAAACCCACAAGAGCCTTCCCCTTCCCCAAGGGCGGCAAGGTCAAAAACGACCTCCCCAAAAACTGTATCCATCGCCTCCTCGCTCGTTTTGTGTAGCTTGCTCATCAGCACGATCTTCATGTACTGCAAGTTATTCATGCTTGTCGGCCTTGAACCCTCCACCTTGTTAAAAAAAAGGGAAGGTTGCTGCATGGCAAGCGTTAGGTATCTCACAAACACCAAAGCCGCATTGCCCTTGTTGCGTATTTTCCCAATCCAGCGAAGGAATCGCACCTCCTTCTTAAAGGACGAATCTGCCAGCCCTTGGGAAAGTTGCCTCCAATTCCTTTTGCAGACCCAAACCGCAAAGCATAAATCCCCGAACATCGGTTGCCTTTCCCCGGTCACAAATGGACTGCCATAGCGGGACAGCACCATCATGTGACCAAGGGACAAGGGTTTCAACCGCTGCCCAAGGACTCGCGCTTGGGGTGGTATGACTGCTTTTAGGTAATCGCTTTCAAGGCCCACACTATCAAGTGCCCGGTATGGTTTGCAGGACAACCGCTCCAACAGTAGTTGCAGCAGGGTTATTGTACTGACTGCAAGGAAGTGACACCCTGAACAGGTCTGTGTTGCTTGCAGAGATTGACCCACCGCCGATGTAATTCCAGTTACCAACTAAAATCCCCGGCAACTGCGCTCCATCCTCTGCGTCCTGTGCTATGGCAACCAATGCACCGGGGGAAGGTAAATCCAACTCCGCTGCCGCTGCCGCCTCGCTTCCTGCATAAAAGATAATTTCCCATGTGCAAGTGCGGCGATGGTTGTAAAGATTATAACCAAACACATTCCCGCGCTGGTCTCTTGCTTCGGCAGTATCCACCTCATCCGTCAGGTTGAGGCTCTGCATATAGTTCTCCGTGATTGCAACTGTCCCCGCTAGTGTGGGATAGGCTACGGTGCCGTCTACGCCATAAATGGTGGCGTTGCCTACTATCGTGTTGTTAGCCATAATTTCATTATTCTAGTTTATATTTACATTTAGTTTGCTCCTTACGAAGCCGCTCACCTTATATCTCACCAAACTGCCTGCCGGTTCTTCTGTCCCCATCCTGACGATGCTGGATGAGCGGGAACTGTTTGTCCCTGTGACTGTTGAGTTTGGAATCTGATAGTTATCTAGCAGGACGAACACCGATTCAGCAACAGCTTCGGCGGTGTAATAGGTGCCAGAAATGGGACGGTTGACTGCTGGGTTTTCAATGCAATCCACTTCCCAGTTAAAATCTACTACTGTTTTCTCAAGCACCCTGATCATGCTGATAGGGCGAAGGACAATTGCCATGACGCGAACGCGATTAAGCATTTCCTCCATTTTGGACTGTACATCATCGTCCTCCAAAACCAATCCCGGTGCTCTGGCAACACTTACCTGTGCCGTGGCACCATCAGCAACCGAGGTTCCAGCAAAACCGATAGCGCCCAGAATAGTGGTGGCCCCTGCCGCTGCTTCTGTGGTAATCACAAAAGTTCCAGTCCCAACAGCATCAAGAAACGTCAAAACCACCCCCACCTCCAGAGTTGACGGTAACGGCAATACCGTCATGCTGGTTGCCCCGGAGGTGTAGCCGCCAACATTGTTTATTGTGACAAAATCAGTAAAAGGAAGCTGCCCTGACAGCCTAGTGTGCAATGCACCTTGAATGTCTGTCAGGTAAACCGCCATCAGAGTTCTGTGTAACGATCCTGCGCGACTCCATCCACAATCTCCTTGCCTGTGGAAATTGCTAGTTGCTGGTCATATCCATAGCCGCCCTTGTCATCAAAGAATGTCTCTGCTGACTCCGTTGTGGGCTTGGGAATCCCAAAGCGACAATCAGAAACCTTGTCCATGAATGCGATTGCGCTGTTATAGGCTGCAATCCTTACATCGCTTACATCTGTGACTGCACCCCCCACCCTCTTCATCAACTCAACAATGATTATGTCGAGCGCAGGGGAATGAAGTACGGTAGGCAGCGTCCCTGCCACGGAATCAATGCCGTTACGGGGGCACCCCTTGATATAGCCACGAATCAGGTCAATAACATCAGAGACAACAGCAGTCAGAACGCCCCCGGAAGTCTGACCAGAGGCAAGCCCGATTGAGTTGTACTTAGCCAACTCCGTGTCGGTCATACGGGTCTGAACATCTGCCTCTACTATTGTCGCCCAAGCCATTTAACTATTTGCCTTCTCTGCCTTCTTGATGCCGTGACGCAGGAACAGAGCGAGCAAGGATGTGATAACCACGTTCATCGCAGCACCCATCTCAAGCTCTCCGGTGAAGTATCCGGCGGCCCCGCCAAGTGCCCCTAAAATTGCCGTCCAAGTCGTTTTTGAGCGTAACATTACTTGTCCTCCTTTTGTTTTTTAACTGCACCGAGCTTCACCTCTACAGGGTCGCTGCCTTTCCCGGCCCTTAACGTCAGGCTTGGAAAAGGAAGCTCCAGCGATAGGTAAGGGATTTTCAGGTTGATCCCTTCCGGGCTAATCCCTGCATCTGGAATCACTCCCGCCTTTGCGCCTATGCAGAGACTTGGGATTGCCCAGCTAATCTTTTGGCCGAACAAGGTTACGCTTGGCTCTGGCTTTAATGCCGCACCAAACAGTCCATCTGCATTGGCGTTCACCGCACAAAGCAGTCCGATTACTATTAGTATTTTCTTCATTTCCTGTTTTCCAGTATTTGGATAATCTTGAGTATTACATACAGCAACGAGGCAAGGCTGAGCATGAGCTTAATAACCATGTCCATGTCGATGAGCCATGTACCGAGGCCCGTCGAACTTGCGAATATAACCTTAAGGTCATCAAAATTCATTCAGCCGCTTTACCTTCGTAAGAGATGTCAAAAAACGGTGTGTCGATTTCCAGATTTCCAGACAAACTCTTACACCCAACCAACATACTAATCCCCACGATCATCAGAGCTTTTACCAACACGCTTCTTGGGAATCCCCATGCACTTATAAAGAGACGAGACTTCCACTCGCAACATTGCGACTTCTTTGGCGAGCTTGTTTGTCTCTTTGTCATGTCCATTCAATCTGTCAATGAGTTTGACAACTATCCCGTATAAATCTTTGATCTCACTTGATAAATCCCGTAGGACATAGAAAACTATTTTGTAACCGAAAATCCCCGCCGCTGCCGCTGCGACAACTGGAAAACCCAACGTCTGGATTAGATTGGCGGTGTCGGTTCCCAAGCATTACCTCGTTATTCCGCTGGTGCTTCCGGTTCCGCCGCCACAACCGTATCGTCACGCTCAAGCCCAAGCTGGGCGAGTGCGAGGTTCCCGATATAAACGGCATCGGTTTCTCCCGGAGTCTTGCCCCAGTTCGTCCAAGCTGCGCCGGTAACCGATAGCAACGTCGAAACGATTGGGGTGTTCCCCAAAACTTCGTTGCCTTCGCCATCCGTATATTTGCCCCAGCCGACAACGCTGAATTGCATACTGAACTCTGCCGCGCTGTTGAGCGAGATTGCTACTTTCGAGACGTTAAGTTTCGCCGTGGGTTTTGTCGGTATTTCGATCATAGAATTATTCCGCTGCTGGTGCTTCTTCCGCTGCCGGTGCTGCCGCTGCTTGGGCCGCGCTCCACGCTGCCACAACCTCATCAGTCCAGACTGCCGCCGCCAATTTTTTTACCTCGTCCGATTCAGCGGACACATCTGCATCGGGTGCTAATGCGCGCCGACTGTATGCGTATGAGAGTTCTTTGCCGTCCTCGACCACACTCGTCTTGGTGCGCTCTTGGATGTGCTTGAACTCGCCTCGTATCTCGTAATCAAACGAGGTTTTCTTTTCTAATGCCATATTGTTTTGTCTCCATCACAAATTTCCATTGTGAAAATTATTATGCCGCTTTGTATGTGATTGTGAGCTGGATGTTACCATCGGCTGTCCATTCGCTTTCTTGCATTTCTGTTGAACCAGTAGTGGCATCCCAAACTCGCAGATATAAAAGCGAACTGCCTTGCCCTACTCCGACAGTGAGGGCTTGCCCTGCCGTAATTGCTAACCCTCCTCCAGAACCGACACTACCGCCATTGGTAAATCCAAATCCAGAGGCAGCGGCAAACGGTATACCCGTAATGCGAACGTTTCCACTAACTGAACCGAGCGAAGAGGTAACAACGTAAGCTGTCAAAGTTACAACATCACCAATTCTTGTGTACTTTCCAAAGTTGTAAGTGGCGTTCATTGTTGCGTTGTTGGTTCCATCTGTCAGAAGTGGTGCCCAAACGCCTTCCTCATAATCGTCGAGAGTGTTTGCGTCTGCGCTGGCAGATTGCGGCTGGGGAAACTTGATGCCGCCGGTTGTTACCGCAATCCCCGCCGAGAATGTCGCGAGGCCCAAGTCACTACTACCCGAGACTCCATTAATAGAGAGGCGAACCGCATCTGCGGTTAAGAAGTCCATCTGATTCACCCCCGCTGGCATCTGGATTTGGCTTCCACCTCCCGTATTGCGTAATTCCAAAACCGCTTTCTTTGTAGATGTGGCGGTGGCAATTTTCACCTTCGCATCATTAGCATCAGTCGCCGTGTTTGCGCCGACTTGTACGAGGCCCGCGCTGTCGATGGTGAGGCGTTCTGTAAAATTACCCGCCTCCGGTTTCGTGTAAAATTTAAGATTGCCGCCGCCATCAGTCCCGCCACCGGCGTTTGCGGTAAACGAGCGAATGCCAGCAATAGACTTAACGGTCGCACCGGATGAGTCAGCGTTGTTGCGGTTGAAGAACACCAACGACTGTGGACGTGCATCGGCACTTGTATCAACCGCCATTTGGATTGTCGGGCCATTGCCGCTGCCGTCCGTTCCGACAATGCCGAGAGTCGTTGCATCACCAAAAGTGCCAGATTTAGTTACGGCTGTGCCGCCAACCCCAGCGTTCCCACTCACCAACAACTCCCCATCAGCCGGTGTCGCCGCACTCGTTCCAATACGAGCCGACTTGCTGTTCAACTGCTCAATCGGCGTGACTTGCGTGACGCCAGAAGCAGACATCATCCCCGTGGCGTTTACTCCCGCTGGGGCATCTGTCTTTGAGCCACTTCTGTCCTCAACGACCAACGACTGTTTTTGATTTGCGAAAGCTAGGTCGTAGTCAGCCACGCAGCCGGCGGCGACTAGTTCGTTTGTAACGATCGCCGCTGTCAACACTATGCTGCCAGTTCCCGCGCCCTCTTGGTAGAGATACAAATAGTTCGCGTATGCACCTGCTGCCGCAGTAAACTCAAAAGTGTTAGTTGTTGAAGCGACGAGCGTTCCAATCGAGGTGTAATCACTTCCAATGCGAGTCTGTACTTGGTAAGTCGCACCACTAATCGCGCCGGTTGCCATCGTGAAGCGATACCGTTTCCCAGCGGTTAAACCAAAGTCGCCCCAAATACCTTTGCCGTCGGCATTAGTCGTGAATGTCAGCACATTGCTGGTATTCACGGCAATCGTCGAAGTCAAGTAACTCGTCCAATCGTAAGCGGCATTAAAGCCCGCTGCGTCAATGACCTCAATTCCCCAGTTTGTGTCAACAACATCAGTAAACTTGTTCGTCTGACTCCCCCACTGGTCGGCAAACGGCACGGTAGCATTCTCGTATGAAGCCGTTACCTCCGCTTGGGAAAGCGATTTATTCCACGTTCTGAATCTGTAAAAAGTTCCCAGCATCGAATAGTTGGTATTCGCGCTGATTCGCCCAACACTCGCGTTGGAGTCTCCGAGGTTAAAGGCGGCTGTTACTGCTATCGAAACGCTGGCGACATTGTTGCCGTTTTTATAAAGAGTTAAATCTCCGTCACGGTCAAATGTTAGCGCGTAATGTGTCGGTGTCCCGTAGTCGGCCGACATATCGTAACCCAACGAGAAAGTTGTGTTTGAACCGGCACTATTGACGAAGCGGACGTAAATGACACCGGCAGAGAAGCTATGCCATACAAACACCCGATTGTTGCCAGAAGTGTGAGAATACCAAATGTAATTATTTGTAACGTTAGGCCCGTCTTGGTCGAGAATGAACTCAATCGAAAAATCACTTGCGCCAAACTCTGCACCGGCAGCATTGGTTAGATCGATATAACCAGCGTCCGCGCAGTGCAGACCTTGGCCATCGCTGGCGTTTACTAGTTCGCGGATTATCTCGCCGCCGCTCGTCGTTTTTGGTGTGCTTAAAGTTGCGCTCATTGCTTTATGTACTCCATGATTTGGAGTTTATAGGTTGATGCTGCTCCTACTTTCATTGCTCCGGGAACTCCGTCAACCTTCAGGAATCCTCCATCTCCACCCAAGTCAGTTGATGGGGCAGAAAGAGTGTAGTGTGCATTGGCGGCAGTTGGCGCTGTTGAATCTTCACGGTAAAAGACATCCACCGTTCCGACATTCTGAAAAGTGATAGAGGTGCGATTGCCATTCGCTGCAATTGCTACGTCTGCCGTGCCGCTGACTCTCTGAGTAGATGCCCCTG
>Ga0255047_10000511_pt1 | contig 31959 bp, 27 predicted proteins | sample JV7_2_1_MG_FD_183640 | JGI IMG/M metagenome (GOLD analysis project Ga0255047, IMG submission 183640) | Seawater microbial communities from Jervis Inlet, British Columbia, Canada - JV7_2_1 | ecosystem: Environmental > Aquatic > Marine > Inlet | place: Canada: British Columbia | collected 2016-10-06
AACTGTAATTCAGCGATAGCGCACCCGAGTGCCGCGGCCGCCGAACTTCCGGCACATCCTGGCCGAGAAAATCTTCTTCCTTTGAATCCGTGTAAGTGTACGTAGCGCCCAGGTCGAGCGACTCAGTCAGTCGCCAGCGTGCACCCAGTTCCGCACCACTGCGCCGGCTTGTTCCGGACATGTTTTCAGCCGTCGACAGGAACGTGACCGGATCAAAGACAAAGCCATTGATCTCATCTTCCAGGTCTTGCTGAAAAAGTGATGCCTGCAACACCAAAGCACCGTCACGTAGTTCCTTGTCGATGCCGATGTCATACGAGGTGGTCTGCTCCGGCTTAAGATCAGGGTTGCCGATGAACTGTCCCGGGAAGAAGCCGAACATCTCCGTAAACGTTGGGTTCTTGCGGCCGGTACCGATGTTGCCGCGTAATGTCGTCGTGTCCGAAACATCGTAGGCCAGCGACAATCGACCGCTTACGGCATCATCAAAATCGCTGTTGTCATCGAATCGTGCGCTCAGTAGCCAGGTAAAACGGTCGTGCGACAGGCCCTGATAGTCAGCGATGACACTGGTGACATCCATTTCCTGGTTCTGATTGGGATCGCCAAAAACGATCGCGCCGGTTTGTTCGTAGCTCGTTGTCTCGTGCTCGAGTGCAAGTGACAGGATGTTTTCGCCGAAGCCAACATCGACCTGATAGGCAAACGACGTCCGGTCTGCAGCGGAAGAAGAATCTTCCGAGCCATCGACCAGGTTGCGGTTGTCTGAGTCAAAGAAACGCGCGCTGATATGGTGTGCAACGCGGCTGTCTGCAGCGCCATATCTCAGACCAAGCTGGGCGTACAAATTGTCCGCTTCAGTCGCTACGTCGCCATCGCCTGGCAATCCGGTGACAAAAAAGTCGACCGGGTCAAACTGGGTATACGCATCGGTTGCACGAAGGCTGATGTCGAAAGTCAGAGCTTCGCTCGGTCGGAGTTGTAAGCTCAGCGACGCGGTAGTGATATCGGAGCCATCTTTCTCAGTGCCGGTGCGCGAAATATTACTGCCGTCTGAATCGAGGTACTCAAGCCCGGCGCTGATCGACCAGCCATCATTGCCGAAGGTGCCACCCAGGCCGATGTTGCTCGTGCCGAATGAACCGCCTTCGACATAGCCATCGAACGCCGAGCCTTCGTGACCGGTTCTCGTGATGATGTGCACCACAGCAGCGACCGCATCGCTGCCCCAAAGCGAACTTTGCGGACCGCGCACGACTTCAATACGCTCGATATTGCCCGTCGTCAGGTATTCCCAGCGAAACTCGTCGCCGGTAGCCGGGTCGTTGGCACGAACACCATCAATCAGTACGAGTACGTGGTTGGCTTCGGAGCCGCGGACGCGAACCTGCGTCTGCGAGCCAGTAACCCCGGTATGACTGACCGAAAATCCCGGTACCGCGCGTAGCAAGTCAGTGACGTAGCGCGCCTGTCGCTGCTCGATGTCGCTACGGGTAATAACAGTAGTTGCACTGCCAATTTGATTGCTGGCAAGTGGTGTGCGTGCGCCGGTGACGATAATTTGCTCAATGTTTTCGTCTGACTCGACCTGGCCGAACGCAGAAGTACTAATCAACAGAATGCAGCTGATGGCGATAAATTGCGCTTTGATTTGCATGTTGCTCTCCCGCAGAGGTCCCCGAACCTGCGCTATTAGTCAATCGGGGTGGGAGAGAATCGAGTTCTCCGAATCGCCCGCCGCGATCGAACAGTAGAACGGTCAACAGGCCGGTCTCCGGACTCATGAGTAACGCTGTGCGTCTTCGTCGGTCGCCTTCCCACGCTTGTAGCGCAGTGGCTTGAGTGATCGACTGACTCATTTACCGTTGCGGGGGCAGTGACGGGATTGCCCGAAGGCGCACCGTCTTCCCGTTCAACACCAGCGAAAATCTTCTGGTGTTCACCTGTTGAGGTTGCGGAGTACTGTACGCCGGCAATTCCGGCGAAGCAATAGCGAGAAATGGTGGTACGCTAGTTGCAGCGCAAAACAACAATAAAGCGACGGGGGGAGACATGTTGCATGTGGCGATAGCGGCGGGCCTGATACTTGGATTGGTGGTGGGCCTCGGCGCGGCCGCGACCGGAAATGAATGGTTGCTGGCGATCGCGAACGGGTCTGCGCCCTTCGGTACGCTGTTCATGAATGCGATTCGCATGGTCGTCATTCCACTGATCATCACGGTCATTTTTGCCAGCATCGCGCGGCTCGGTGACCCACGAAAGCTCGGTCGCATCGGCGGCCTGACGATTGCCTACTACTGGATCACCCTGATTCCGGCAATCGCGATCGGCATGGCGACGATGAAAGTCGGTCTGCGATACGCGAGTGAGATCGAGATGCCGCAAACCGAAGCCACGACGGTTCCGGAGCTGCAAAGTTTCGTCGACTTTCTTGTGAGCCTGGTGCCGTCCAATCCTTTCGCTGCTGCAAGTTCTGGCGCGATCTTGCCGCTGATCGTGTTTACGGCACTGGTTGCTGCGGCAACTGGCACGCTTGCCAGCGAGCGACGTGAACGGCTCATAAATCTTGCCGAAGACGCTAGCGAAGCGCTGATCAAACTCGTTTGGTGGATTCTTTATACCGCACCAATCGGTGTCTTCGGTCTGGCGGCGCCAGTGACGGCACAACTCGGCTGGGGTCTCATTCAAAGCCTGGCGATATTTATTGCCTGTGTGTTTGTCGGGCTGATCATTTTTTTGTTGCTCGTTACGCTGCCGCTTGTCTGGTTCATCGGCGGCATCAGTCCTGCAAAATATTTACGCAGTACGGTTGGTGCTGTTTCCGTGGCGGCATCGACGACGAGCACCGTTGCTGCAATTCCGGTAACGCTTGAAGAAGTGACCAATAACCTCAAAGTATCGCCGACCATCGCCGATCTGCTCGTGCCCCTGGGCGCATCAATGCATCGGCCGGGTAGTGCATTGTTTCAGGGGGCGGCTATTGTATTCCTGGCCTATCTGTTTGACATTCCGATACCGCTCGCGGCAGTGGGCGCAGCAATGCTGGCGACATTCCTCGTGTCGTTGACGGTCGCGCCCGTGCCATCGTCGGGTGTTGTCACAATGGCGCCGGCGCTCGATGCTGTCGGCATACCGGTCGCAGGGCTCGCGATCGTGCTCGGTATCGATCGCATACCGGACATGATGCGCACGGCCGTAAATATTCTGGGGCAAATTTCGACGGCCGTACTCGTGGATCGCTGGACAAGAAAGGAATGAGTCCAGCGTTACAGCGTTTTTTCCTGTTCACGTTCGGCGTTTTATTACTTTGGCTTTCAGGCGACTCGCTCGCACACAACGTGTCGCGCGAGGACGCGGAGCTGATTGCAGGCAAGACGGGCGTGCAATTCGTTTTGTATACCTGGCTCGGCGCCAAACACATGGTCACGGGCTACGACCATCTGTTATTTCTCGTTGGCGTTATTTTCTACCTCAGGACGCTGCGCACAATCGCCTTGTTTGTCAGCCTGTTTGCGCTCGGGCACAGCATCACTCTGATTGCCGGTGTCCTGCTCGGGCTAGACGTTAATCCATATCTCGTTGACGCCATTATCGGATTATCGGTTGCCTACAAAGGCTTCGACAATCTGCAAGGCTTCGACAAACTATTCGGCGATAGTCCGGACGAACGATCGGCCGTATTTATCTTCGGCCTGTTTCATGGGCTGGGCCTGGCGACTAAATTGCAGGATCTCGGCCTGGCAGATGACGGCTTGCTCGCAAACCTGGTCTCTTTCAATCTGGGCGTCGAACTGGGACAACTCGCCGCACTGGTGGTCATCGTGTTCGCATTGCGACTGCTGCCGACGCGTGCAGAAAATAACAGGGTTGGCACAGCCGTGAACATCGCCCTGATCGTCGCCGGCTTCGCGTTGATGAGCTATCAAATAGGCCTGTACATACAAAACTAGGAATTCGGCAATGGGAAAATCGACCATCGTACTCGTCACTCTTGCAGCGCTCGGTCTTGGCGCATTGATCGGTTCAAGTCTGATTGATGAAGAAGATGTAGGAGCGGCTTCAGCCGCGATCGGGCCTTCAGGCCCGATCGCCGTAGGAGGGCCTTCAGGCCCGATCACGGACACCGGCGGCGCACCCACCTTCCGTTTTCTTGACCCCGGCGCAGTTACGGTTGTCTACGATGAATTCGGCCAGGCAGTGCCCGTTGCCAGTGGCGAAAATTTTATTACGCGTGACGGCCCACCAAAGACGGAAATCGTAACGATTGAGCTCGATACGGACGCCGTCACGGAATACAAGGCAATCATGCAACAGGGCGACTCAATCGCGTTTCGCTGGAGTACCGATGGCGGCGAGGCCTATTACGACTTTCACGCGCACGACGCGGCATTCGGTGACGAGTTCTTTACGCGCTACGCCGAAGGCGAAGGTACGGGCAATGCGGGCTCTATTGTTGCCGCTTACGACGGGCAGCACGGTTGGTTCTGGCTCAATATCGACGGCGCGCCGATAACCATTACTCTGGAAGTCATGGGCTTTTACGACGAGATAATCAAGATCGACATGGAGGGCTACTAGCGCGGTATTGCAGAATTGATATTTAGTTAATATATTAATGGTTTAGATATTAATTAAAGATCAAAATATGACCATTCAGCAGTTCAGCCACTCCCTTCCGATCATGTTGTACCGTGCGATTGATGTGGTAATGCCGCGGTTTCGCGCGATTTTCAAGGAATTTGGCCTAACCGAGCAACAGTGGCGGGTCTTGCGTGTGCTCTGGGAAATTGAGGAGCTCAGCCACAACGACCTGGCCGGGCTGACGCTGATCTCGCCACCCAGCCTGGTGGGAGTGCTGGACAGACTGCGAGCGATGGAGTTGGTCGAGCGCCGCCGATCGGGGCTGGATCGCCGCGTGGTCTATATCGCGAGCACGGAGCAGGGCCGCGAGATGCGCGATCAGATCATGCCGGCCGTGCAACAAACCTACTTCGAGTTACGCGACTCGATAGATGACGAGGTCTGGCGCAACCTGCTGGACGGCCTCGACGAGATAATCAAACCGAATCGATGATCTGATTCAAAGTCGCACTCGGACGCAGCGCGGCAATCGCCTTGTCCTCGTCGGGGTGAAAGTAACCACCGATGTCGACGGGCTCGCCTTGCGCCGCTTCCAGTTCCGCAACGATCTTCTCTTCGTTATCAGCAAGCGTTTTCGCAACGGCTGCGAATCGCTCCGCAAGCTGTGCATCGCCGGTCTGCTCTGCTACCGCCTCGGCCCAGTACATGCCCACATAAAAGTGGCTGCCGCGATTGTCGATCTCGTGCACCTTGCGTGATGGCGCCTTGTTCCGCTCGAGATAACGACTGTTCGCTTCGCTGAGCGCATTGGCAATAAGTGTGGCACGTGCGTTGCCGGTTTTTTCGGCCAGTTCTTCGATGGATACGGCCAGCGCAAGAAATTCACCGAGTGAGTCCCAGCGTAAATGCCCTTCCTTGAGAAACTGCTGCACATGTTTCGGTGCTGAACCGCCGGCACCGGTTTCGTACAGTCCGCCACCCGCGAGCAACGGCACGATAGACAACATCTTTGCGCTGGTGCCCAGCTCGAGGATCGGAAACAGATCGGTAAGGTAGTCGCGCAGAACATTACCCGTTACCGAAACAGTATCCTTGCCTGCTTTCACACGATCCAGCGTTTCGCGCATCGCCTCGACCGGCGACAGGATACGAATGTCCAGGCCATCGGTGTCGTGATCCTGCAAATAGAGATTGACGAGTTCGATCAACCTGCGGTCATGCGCACGCTGATCGTCGAGCCAGAAAATAGTCGCTATTCCGGTTTGCCGTGCACGACTTACCGCGAGTCGAACCCAGTCACGAATCGGCAGGTCTTTGGTCTGGCACATGCGCCAGATATCGCCGGTCGCCACGGCATGTTCCATCAGCACGTTGCCGTTTTCATCCACTACCCGAACCTGCCCTGGCCCGGCGACCTCAAAGGTCTTGTCGTGCGAACCATATTCTTCGGCTTTTTGCGCCATCAGGCCGACATTACAAACATTGCCCATCGTTGTTACATCGAAAGCACCGTTAGTTCTGCAGAACTCAACGATCTCTTTATATATGCCGGCGTAGCTGCGGTCGGGAATAAGCGCCTTGGTGTCGTGTAGCTTACCGTCCGGGCCCCACATCTGACCCGACGTGCGAATAGCGGCGGGCATCGATGCGTCGATGATGACGTTGCTCGGAACATGCAGATTGGTAATGCCCTTGTCCGAATCAACCATGGCCAGCTCGGGGCGGGCTTCGTATATGGCCGCAATGTCGGACTCAATTTCCGTTCGCTGCGCCTCGGGCAGATCAGCGATCTTGGCGTAGACGTCGCCAACGCCGTTGTTCGGATCGACACCAATGGAGTCAAACAAGTCCGCATGCTTCTCAAACACGTCTCTGTAATAGACCGTGACCGCATGTCCGAACATGATCGGGTCGGATACTTTCATCATGGTCGCCTTGAGATGCAGTGACAGCAAAACACCCTCGGATTTGGCCGCATCGGTTTCACGCGCGAAAAACTCGCGTAAAGCTGCACAATTCATCGCGGAGCCGTCGACAACCTCGTCATCGAGTACCGGCACGTTTTCCCGCAGCACCGTGACCGCACCGTCATCAGACACATGTTCGATACGCAGATTGCCGGCGTGGCTGACGACGGCAGACTGCTCGCTCGAATAAAAATCGCCATCGTCCATATGTGCGACATGCGACTTCGAGTCCCCGCTCCAGGCACCCATCGAGTGTGGGTGGGCCTTGGCGAAATTCTTGACCGCTGCCGCGACGCGACGATCGGAGTTGCCTTCACGCAGCACCGGATTTACAGCGCTGCCCAGTACAGCGGCATAACGATCCTGGATGGCCTGCTCGGCATCGCTCCCCGGTTCCTCCGGGTAGTCGGGGATGTCGAAGCCCTGCGATTGCAATTCCCCGATTGCGGACCCCAGCTGTGGAATCGACGCACTGATATTGGGTAGCTTGATGATATTCGCGTCGGGGGTCTTGGCCAGGGCACCGAGCTCGGCCAGCGCATCGCTGTGCCGCTGTGAATTCTGTAGATTCTCGGGAAAATTGGCGAGAATCCGCGCTGCCAGGGAAATGTCGCGGGTTTCAACGTCAATACCGGCAGCGTCCGTAAATGCCTTCACGATCGGCAAAAACGAGTAAGTAGCCAAGGCCGGGGCCTCATCGGTCTTGGTGTAGATGATTTTCGCAGTGCTCATTTTGATCGCAACCCTAGGTGCCGGATGCGTCAAAGATCGCCTGGATAGAGGCGTCCAGCATCGCGTTGAATTCGTCATCACTTTGCTGTGCCTGCAAGCCTTCGGCCAAAGCGCGCGAGAAACTCGCAACCATGCCATTCTGGCGTGACAGCCGATCATTGGCCTCGTCGCGAGAGTAGCCGCCCGAGAGGGCGACGACGCGCGCAGCATTCGGGTGCGCAACGCAATCTGAGTACAGACCATCCTGCTCGGGCAAGGTCAGCTTGAGCATGACAAGCTCATCAGGACCCAGCGCATTGAGCTGGTCGATGATGCCGGCGTGCAAAATGTCCTCGGCAGCTTCCTTGTCGGGGCAGTGGATATCTACTTCAGGTTCGATGATGGGTACGAGTCCCGCAGCCACGATCTGACGACCAACTTCGAATTGCTGTTCGACAACCGCCTGGATACCAGCGGAATTCGCTTCCTTGATGACCGAGCGCATCTTGGTGCCGAAGATGCCCGCGGCTTTCGCCTTCTCGAGCAGCTCGGGCAGGCCCGGGTTCGGGTTCATTACCTGGGCGCCGTTCTCGATGTCGGCCAGGCCTTTGTCGATCTTTAGAAATGGCAGGACGCTTTTCACCTCCCAAAGGTAAGAAGCGGTGGACTGGCCTCCGACTTCCCGGTCCATCGTGTTCTCGAACAGGATCGCGCCGAGAATGCGCTCACCGTTGAATGCCGGGCTGGTCATGATCCGGCTGCGCATTGCGTGCACAACCGCGAACATTTCCTCGTCATTGGACCAGGCGTCTTCGGTCACGCCGTAAAGGGCAAGCGCTTTCGGCGTGCTGCCGCCACTCTGGTCGAGGGCTGCAATGAATCCGGGGCGTGTCTTGATGATTTCCAGCTGTTCTGCGTTGCTCACGGTAAGTCTCTTCTATGTTGGGGTTGACGGAAATTGTGCACGCGGGATTGTACAGCAAGCGTGCCGGTCATTGTCCCAACTCAGCAAGATGGTTACCGCGGGCTAGCTAGGCGCCTTCGCCCTGCGGGTGTTTGCCACCCCTTTGTCCTTTATCACCATGGCCATCTCTACTGCCACGTCGTTCATGCCTTTTGTCTTTCGCGGCCTGACGTTCCTCATCGGACATACCTTCCCAGCGTTCACGCCTCGCGGCACGCTGCTCCTCGGACCTGTTCCGACGGCGATCGCGTACCGCCTGCTTCTCCTCATCAGACATGTTTTCGCGTCGCTTTCGAATCTCGTCGCGGTCCGGTCGCTGCCGGTCGGTGTTAGCGCTATCCGTGTCGGTAGAGTCGTCGGATTCCTGCGCAACTGCTGTGCCCATTGCGAAGATGGAAGTAAGAGCCAGAAGTATTGATAGCTTTTTGATCTGCATGGTTAGTCCTCGATTCGATTTGTATAGGCTCTTAACGCGCGGCAGCCGTACACGTTGACAGTCTTTAATGCGCAAGCGGCGACGAACAGGCCCGATCTAGGTAGTTCCCCGAATTTAGCAGCTGACTATCGTTTGATATGCATCGTTATCGTGCCATTATTACATCAGTCAGGATGCCGCCGTATGGACGTTGAGACCGCAACCGACCCGTATGCGAAACCGATACCGGGCGAACGCAAATTTACAAAAGCTGAGTCGCTACCCGAGGTCCTTACGACCTTCACTGTCTCAGCGCGAGATAAATCGCCGAAAGAACCGATCTTCGGCTATCTTCGCAATAACTATGGCAATGTGCCGTTGCGCGAGATCGATAGTGTGTTTGGTTTCGTTGAGAAAAGCACATTATACGGGGGCAGGTTTTTCCAGCAGCGGGAACTGTCTGGTAAGGATGTGGTTAGCCTTAACAGTGCCGGCATTGGCCTTCGTATTCCGATGTCCAATCACTTCGCAGATCCGGAAGAGTATCGCCGAAATGCACTGCTACTCGAGCGGCATCATCGCAAGGGAAATTCGATCATCGTCACCAACGACGATCTGGCGCACTGGATTCGACGGGACTTTCCGCTCTACCGACTGGACGGCAGTGTAATCAAGAACATCAAAACGCATCGCAAGATAGACGAAGCACTGAAGCTGTACGACTCTGTTGTGCTGCCGATGCGACTTAACGAAGACCTGGACTTCCTGCAGAAAGTCGAGGCCAAGGAACGCATAATCCTGTTCGCCAATGCGGGTTGTGCGCTGACCTGCCCATCGCATTTGTGCTATCGGTCGGTGTCCACGTTAAACAAGGGCGAGGGCGGCAAGTTTCAATGCTCACAATCAATGAAGACTCGCGATCTCTATGGCATGGTCGACTTTCCGCTGCAGCCGTATGTCGATCTCGGCTATCGTCAGTTTAAATTGTTGCGGACGCGCCCCGGTAGCATGACCGGTTATTGAACACCAGGGTGGCAAGCTGTTCTTAATCGGCAGCGGTCATGCGGACGTTGTCGATATCTATATCACCACTGATGGACTTCAATACAAGGTAGGTTTTCCACGTGCCATCCGGCGCAGTCAACGTCGTCGTGTAATCGCGCCACTGGTCATTGACTTCGAACAATGATTCTTCCGGATTGGCACGCAGATACAGAGCCTGCTCTTCATAATCGGCGCCGATGGCCAGGGTGCCTGAGTCTCCGTTGCTGCGAACGGTGGCGGTAACCGTGTACTGCTGGCTATCCGACGTGGGGCCGGGCAGCATGTCACCGGTCGCATCGACGCACTGATGGACTAGTTCGTCCTGCTTGAGTCGAATGAAGTACTCGCCGTCGGCAGCGCTTTCGGCATCGTGAATCCGCTCTACGCCGTCAGCGAAGTATCGCCAGCCAAAGCCGCCGTAGCCATCACGTGCGGCACCTTCGAAACTGCCGTTGGCTACATCGAACGTTCCGGAAAAGCCGTCGACCACGTCCATGTCACCGTGAATAGAAAAGCCCAGGCCCAATGACTCGATATAGGTAGCGAGATATCGTGCCTGGCCGGCATGGTCGACCATGTCGCCGTGCCACTGTTCCCAGCACCACGGAAACAGCAGCAGCGACAAATTACCGCCGATTTCGTCGACGATTTCGTGACTGTAATCTGCGGGCTCTCCGATACCCCAGGAATAGGCGTTGAAGAGGACAATGTGTGGTTGGTCGCCATAGGCCTTACGAAGTGTTCCAATCGCGTTTCGATAATGCTGTTTTGTTGATTGTTTTTTTGTCGCCGGATCCACACGGAAAATGTCGTTCGCGCCGGCGTTGACTACAATGACCTGTGGTTCGAAGCCGTCATGGTAGTCGGTATCCTCCTTGTCATACGCTTCGGAGTGCACGAAGGAGACAACGTCATTTGGCGTAGGTCCCTCCAGCGTTGCGCTTCCCAGGGCCTGCAAGTACATCTCGGCACCGAGCATGCGCGTTACGGTAGCCGGGTATGCGAAGTAGGTGCCGTTAGTGCCATCGTTCTTCTCGTTATATAAGGAGTAGCCCTCCATGTTCGAATCGCCGAAAAAAGCGATGCGCATTTCGGGCCGCGGAGGCATGGAAGTAATCTTCGACGCTGTCACCTGGAAGCCATGGAAAGTCATTATTGACGTCGCATAGGCCTCCTTCATGAGGGTCACCGTATGCTCAGCAGCCGGATCAAGAGCAGCGGCCAATTCAACAAGCTGCCGGCCAGCGGAAACATGTCGAGCCGGCTCTTCGGGAACGCCGTCGACAATGATGCGCAAGGCTTCACCCTCTTCACCAAAGTCGATTTCCGCACTTATCGCGCTGCCGCGAAAACGCACGCTCACGGTGCTGCCGGACCAGCCGGCCCACGGGGCCGACGCATCATTGGTATTCCACCGGCCCGTGTAGCGAAGATTTTCGTGGTCTGCGCTGACCGTCATCAGGCGATCGTTTCCGGTGCCGCAGGAAGATACCGTCATGAGAAACGCAAGGTAAGAAATTCGTCGAAAGTCTGGCATAGGCTTCACAACACAAGAGCTCAAGTGTTCGGTAAGATATCGAATACAGGATAGCAGAGGAAGACCAATGGATTTCGGTGCGGACCAGCGCTGCCTTGGCGCGGTTGATGCGCAGGCCCTGAGCGACAGGATTCTTGCCCAGGAGCCGGATGCCTGGGCGGAAAACGCAGTACGGCAACAAAACTACGAAGTGCATAGCGACACAGAGTCGATCGTGATGCTGTTCTGTGAAGAGTCCTGGCCGGATGGCGAAATCTATCGGGAGGCCGGGTGGGATCGGCTGGCCGATGTCGCAATGCCTGTGATTGATCAAATTATCAACGCGCATTACGAGCCCGGTGGCACTTTGTTACGGGCGGTGGCCGCAAAACTGAAGGTGCAGGGGCGTATCCTGCCACACCGCGATAAACTGAGTTCTTTTCATATCGGCCATCGCGTACACGTGCCTATAACCACCAGTGCAGCGGTTCGCTACACAATCTCGGGCAAGGCCTATCAATTTGAGGTAGGCAACGCTTACGAGATCAACAACCAGAAGTTGCACAGTGTTATGAATCTGGGCAAGGACGATCGTATTTCTTTTATTTTTGATTATGTGCCGGCAGACAATCTGCCCGGCGCGGCGGCCTGAGTCTATGGTGTACTTCGCATGAACCAACCCCTGCCGGAAAGAGACGCAAGCATTGAACAAGCACTGGCTTACCTGAAGCGCGATCGACCGTTGCGGGCAGAAGAAGTCTGCCGTGACTACCTCGCAGTACATCCCGGTTGTGCCGACCATATCCGCCTGCTCGGTCAGGCGTTGATGAAGCAGAAACGTACGGGCGAAGCGGAAGAGCAGCTGCGTTTCGCGCTGACGCTCAGACCAGACTTTCCACAGTTGCACGAGGACCTCGGCACGGTGCTTGCGATGCAGGCGAAATATGACGAAGCCATTCCGGCGTTTGAAAAAGCTATCGAGTTGCAGCCCGCGCTGCCGCTCGCGCAGCGCAAGTTGGGACAGGTACTGATCGCCGCCGGACGCGGGGACGAGGCTGACGAAGCGTTGCACGATTACATCGATAAAGATCCGGAACGTGCAGCCATTATCAACGGTGTTGAGCTGCAGCGAATCGGCAAAACCGATCAGGCTACTGATGTTTTCCGGGACGTCCTGAAAAAGAATCCGAACAGCGTAAATGCGATGCATCAACTCGCCGTTGTGTATTGGCAGGATAAGAAGCGGCCCGGTGATGCTGAGGCATTGTTGCGTCGTGCAACGAAGATTGCGCCAGACTTCGGCCGGGCCTTGATTACGCTTGGCGCATTGCTCATGGACATGAACAAATATCTGGAAGCGATTTCAATCTATGAGGAGGTGACGCGTCTTGAGCCGAACAATGCGGAGGCCTGGGGCGGCCTGGGTAACTCCTACGGTCGCGCGATGTATCCCGAAAAAGCCGCCAAGGCATTCGAGAAATCGCTGGCGATCAACGACTCCAGGCCTGCCGTGCTGTCCGCCTATGCCTGGGAATTAAAAACTATTGGCGACCAGGCCGGTGCCCTGAAAGCCTATCGCAAAGCCGTTAGTGTCCGACCGAGTTTCGGCCCTGCCTATTGGAGCATGGCCAATCTGAAAATCTTCAAGTTTGAAGATCAGGAAATCGACGACATGCTGGAGCAGGTTGGCCATGACGACCTGACTGACGTTGAGGATATTCACTTTCGCTTCGCGCTCGGCAAGGCCATGGAAGACAGGAAAGACTACGAACGCGCCTGGCATTATTACCATACAGGCAATCAGAACCAGCGGTTGATCGTGGAGCACGAGCCGCTGGAGTTTGAAAAACGCCAGGCTTCGATCAGATCGGTTTTCGACCAAAAGCTGCTCAGCAAGAGGGGCGGTGTCGGCTACGATGTACCCGATCCGATTTTCATCGTCGGATTACCACGCTCGGGCTCTACGCTGGTTGAGCAAATTCTTGCGAGCCATAGCCAGGTCGAGGGCACGTCTGAACTGCCGATTCTGGCGAGGATAGTCCAGTCGATAGGCCGCTACAGGACGGATGGTATCGCTTACCCGGAAGCCGTTCGCGACCTGCGCGACAAGGACCTGCGGGCTTACGGCAAACAGTATATTGATGAAAGCCGGAGGTATCGCGAAACGGATAAACCGCTGTTCACCGACAAGCTACCCAACAATTACCCGATGCTGGGCTTCGTGCAGTTAATCCTTCCTAATGCGAAATTCATTAATGCACGGCGTCACCCGTTTGACAGTTGTTTGGGAAGCTACAAACAGCTATTCGGGCACGGCCAGAACTTTACCTATGACATGCTCGATCTGGCGCACTACTACCAGCAATATGATGCAACGATGAAACACTGGCATCAGGTCATGCCGGGCAGGGTTCTCGACGTGCATTACGAGGAAACCGTCACCGATCTCGAAGGGCAGGTGCGCCGTATTCTGGATCACTGTGGCCTGCCATTCGAAGAACGCTGCCTGCGCTATCATGAAACTGATCGTGCCGTTAAAACGGCGAGCTCGGAACAGGTACGGCAGCCGATCTACACGAGCGCGCTCGGCAAGTGGCGGCGCTACGAGGCGCATCTCGACCTGTGGCACGAGCAGCTCGCGCATATCGTCGACGAGCTGCCCGAGGTATCGCGTAACGCCGGCCTCTAGCGTTTGCAGGTTTATCTCAGTCGAAAGGCCACTGCGCGAGGCTGTGGATGGTGCTGCGCACATCGAGGCTGAGGCTGACCGAACCCAACGTCTCGTTCGCCGCCAGGTCGTACAGGCTTATGGTCGACGGCGAGGATCCACCCGCGACGAGCCGGTCTGACAGCACGCACAGGCCGCGCGCAAAACCAGGCTTCGCCAGTCCGTCAGCCATCGCATCTGAATGGTTTAACTGGCCCGCGTCAATCGCCGGCATTGCCATGGCCCGATCCTCCTCGCCTTCGCCGCGACCGGTGTAACGCAACACGCCGGCATCGCTGTCATTGAACAGAACCCCATCGCGAAACGGCTGCGCATTGAGGCTGCCATCCGGCAGTTCTACGGCCATGCGGATGTGCTTGCCGTTGAAGTGCAGCATGCCGCTGGTACGCAGTCCGGTGATGTACATGCCATGCTGATTGCAATGCACATTATTGAGTTGATATTTGTTGAGTGGAAGCGGGCCGTCATCAGACAGCGGGTCATATATCGATGCCATAAATCGATAGTTCTTACTTTGCACATGCATGGCCCAACAGAATTTCTGTGCGTCCAGATCAAAGCCGAGGATGCTGTCATAGCCGGCAGAGGTCAGGTACAAGGTACGTTCCCAGACCATGATCTCGTGGCAATACTTGAGAAACGGGTTTCGCCAGGATCCGACTTCCTCGAATTTCGGTGTATAGGCAAGCAACTCGTCGCTTGTGGCGATATAGACTATGTCATCGTCGAACGCGATGCCTCGCAAGCCACGACCGCCGCCGGCGCCATGCCATTCAATATCAGTGTTGCTCCAATCGAGGGTGCGCAGGACAGACTGTTTTTCGAGGTCGAGCACGAACGCGCCACCGTGAGATTCACCGCGGTGACTGCCGCGAACGACCGAGCTGGCAATGAGTTTAGTTATGTGCCGCCGAAGCCTTTTCTGAGAGTCAGCCAAACGGTACGCGGCCGATCCTGCGCTCTCTGCTGCTGGTAAGTCGAGCTACCGAACTCATCCGCATTACCGCCCTCACCCGTCCAGACAAAGCTGTAGCCATTCTGGTCAAACAGGTTATTAACAGTAACGGAAACGTCAAACTGGTTGGGTAGCTGGAGGCCAGCTGAGAAATTGCTGAATGTTCTGCTCGGCGCGTGACCATCCTCATCCTTATCGCGGATCTCCGATATGCCCGCCCAGGAGTCGGCCTGGTAAGCGAAGTCGTAATAAAACCAGAGGTCGCCGCCGAGGACATTGGGGACCTCGTAGTAGAGGCTCGCCCAGGCCTTTGCGTCCGGCGCATTCGGCATCAGCATGCCGGACACGATGTCGGCCGCAATTTCCTCGCCGTCATCGTCCAGGCTGGTATATACGGCATCGCCGTTCACGCCTTCAACACAACCCAGGTGCACGTTGTCGACATAGTCGGCGCAGAAATCGTCCTGAAACTCATTGTCGGAGACAGACAGGTTGGCGCTAAACGACAGGCGCTCGGTCACCTGCCATCGCAGCTGTGCCTCGACGCCCGTCGCCTCCGCAGTGCCCGCATTAACTGTGCCCGCTAGCCACCACACCCCGTCGAAGGATACGCCCTGCATGTAGTCGTCCCATTCCATGAAATACGCAGTGGCATTGAGCGTTACGCGCCCGTCGGCAAACTGGCTCTTGATACCGAGTTCGTAGTTGTTGAGAAAATCGCCTTTGTAGGTTGCGGGTATTTGTCCGGTACTGAATGCGCGTTGGCTGTTGGCGCCACCTACGCGGAACCCCTGACTGTAAAGCCCGTAGACCATCACATCATCGCTGATATCGTATTGCAGGCCGAGTTTGTAAATTGTATCGCTATCGACGCCGACATCATTGAATGAACCGTCTCCGGACGCCCGGTCGCCGAATGGAATAAGTGCGCCGGGAAACAGGTCTTTTTGCAGTTTGTTGCGATCAACCTCGGACCAGCGAATCCCGCCGAATATCATCAGGTCGTCAGTCAGGTCATAGCTGAGTTCGCCAAAAAAGGCAGTCTCCGTGGTGGTCTGCGTAAAATCCTGGGACCAGCCGATATCGGTGGGCGGCAGCGGCGAGACCTGGTTGGGGTTGGGAACATAGCAATAGCAGTCATAATCATAAACGCCAGTTACACCGTAGTAGTACGCATAATAATTTGCGGCATCCCCCATGATCGTGTTCTGCCAACCCGGTATCTTGGCACCATAAAACCACTCGTTCAGAAAGTCCTCATAGTAGCCGCCGACCATCCACTGCAAGCGCGTGTCGCCTTTCGAGACCAGTCGCAGCTCGACCGCCTCGCGCTCCTGTTCCTGATCGTTGAAGATATAGCTCGGCAAAAACTCGGCGTAATAAATGCAAGAGTAGTAGTACCCTGCATTGCAGTAATAGCCGTAGACGTAGTCTCTCTTCTGGCTGTATGCCATAAGGTCGTATTCGTAAACGATGTCGCGCTCAAACTTGGTCGCGGTCAACGACAGGTCGGCGAAGCCCAGGTCGCCATTTATTGTTATCGATGTCGAGGTCCAGTCATCGTCGCGGAACTCATCAAAGAATCTTGTCACCTGGTAGTCATCGAGGGCCGCGTCGGAGTCCCAGGCACCCGTGCCAGTAGTGTTTTCGGCAACGAAGCTGATCAGTGTCGACCACTTGTCACTCATGTTCCATAGAATTTGCAGCCGACCGCCGTCCACGTCGTACTCGTTGTGGTCTTTCTCGACAAATTCAGCATTATCGTAATTGCCCGTGAAACTCGTGCTAAAGATGTTATCGACGTAGCCGCCGTCGTGGGACGAGTAGCCGACGATTCGCACGGCCAGCTTATCGTCGACCAACGGAATATTAAGGATGCCGCTGAGGTCGGAACTGTCGGCGCCGCCGGATGTCGTTCCCCAACGGGCTTCAACTTCACCCTCGAAGCGATCAGTTTTCGGCTTGTTCGTTATGTAGCGGATCGTGCCAGCCTGTGAGCTTGAGCCGAAAAGAGTGCCCTGCGGGCCTGGCAGGCTCTCGACATGATTCATGTCGATATTGCGAAAGCCGACCTGTTGCGCATTCGATGTCATCGGCTGCTCGTCGAGATAAACGGCGACCTGCGCAGGCCGCGTGTATTCGAATACCTCGGCGGCAACGCCTCGCATCGTCAGCTGATTCTGGCCTGGCTGCAGCGCCGTGAGATGGACGCTGGGTAGCGCACGCATCGTGGCCTCGAGATCCATTGCGCCCATTCTCTCGAGCTCGATTGAGGACAACACGTCGATGCTGTGTGGTACATCCTGCAGATTCATTTCGCGCTTGGTCGCTGTAACGATGATCTCTTCGAGGCGAGCCACGTCCTCCTGCGCGATCACGGGAAGGGTGGGGCTAAGCGCCGCAATTACGGCCGCCGCCAGCGGCGTCATTACATGAACTTTCTTCGGCAATGGAGCGCGGGTCTTGTTTGTCATTTTGCAGATCCCCCGATCAAGATGACATTATTCAGGCCGCCCAGACTGGCGGCAATTTGCACCTCACAAATATCGCACGCCCCTGATAGCGGCTCAATGGATGTTGCTACTGAATGATGGACTATCTTACGGAAATTAATAAATCATAGCCTCGGCCTTATTCGCTTAGCGTATAAGGTTTTCTTCGCCTATACGGGAATCGCTTTATGCCTGTTTGGAAGATTCGACGATTCAGCCCTTCTTGATGGCGCGGTATTTTTCGGGCGAGAGTCCCATCGAATTCTTGAAAACCCTCGAGAAGTAGTAGGGATCACGATAGCCGGTCTCGATAGCCACGGTTTTCACGGGTTTGCCGCTCAGGTCGAGTAAACGACAAGCCAGCCGCATACGCAGGTGAATGAAATAGGCCATCGGGGACTGTCCCGTCTGGGTCCGAAAGCGTTCGGAGAAGTGACTAACTGACATGCCTGCTTCACGCGCAAAGTCCTCGAGGCGAAGGTTGTGATTCAGGTTGTTTTGCATGTATTCGATGACTGATTCGAGACTGGAACGTCGACCACCGCCGAGCTGCTCCATTGGCAGTGACTGGTTGCGATACAGCAGCAACGACAATATGTGCTGCGTCGACTGAGCGGCGTAAATCAATGTCGGCAAGCCGTAACCATCATGCAAAGCATCGAGGCAATAACGGAAAAGTCGCACGGCCTCATCCAGGGCCGATGGATCGACCGGTACTGGCTGACCAGTTTTTGGGATGCGATCGACGTAGTAATCTGCGTCGTCGCCGAGAAAGTGCACCCAGTAGATGGACCATGGATCATCATCGGCCGCCCAGTACGTGTGCGCGGTATCCCTGGGAATGATCAGTAAGTGGTTTTTCTTCAGATGGGCACGCCGGCCCTCAACCTCGACATAGCCGTGCCCGGCCGTGCACAGCATCAGGTGGTCCTGCCGCGCACCGTCCGGACGCTCACGAAAATGGTGCCCTGCCGTCGGAAACCAGCCGATATCCGTCGGGTAGACCGTTCTGACCAGCGGATGTTGTCGGGCCCGGGCGAGAACGGGGCGCGGGATTACGAACATGTCCTGACCCGCAAAGCCTTCGCGGAGTTTCAGGCTACTGGCTGCCACACGATGATTCCTTTCAATGAAGACCGTAAGAATATCCATCACTTCGCAGCAAATGTCCATGTTCAAAGGCCTGCGTGCCTGCCTATGCTAGGAAGAATTTCGGATACTGGTCTGGGCAATTAACAGTGAGCAGCTATCAACAGGACCTGACGGACGGCGGGCTGGACATTATCCGGCTGCAAAATGATCGCGTGGATGTCGCGATCGTGCCGGCCGCCGGCGGCAAGATCATCGAATTGATCGATCGACGCAGCGGTCGCAACTGGTTATGGCGGAACCCGCACATTCCACTGGCTTTGACACGGCGGGGTGCCGACTTCGATAGCGAGCAGGACTCGGGTGGCTGGGACGAAATTCTGTTGTCCGTCAAACCCGGCAGGATCCGCTCCGCCAGCAAGGAGTTTGGCGCCATACCGGATCACGGTGACCTGATTGATAGCAAGTGGGCCGTCGACAACCTGGAGGTGACGTCCGCTGGTGACGTTGTATGCGACATGACCGCTGTTGGCACGTCCGCGCCGTATTGCTTCAAACGCCAGCTTCGTCTGCATGATAATGAGGCGGTCATCGACTTGGATTACACGCTGGCCAACACTGGCGACGAACCATTGCCAGCGTACTGGTGCGCGCATCCGCTGATTGCGATCGAACCCGGCGCGACGATCGATATTGACGGTAGCCCGTTAGTGCGCGTCGATGATGCTGCAATGCGGCAACTCACCGCTCGTGGCAGCGAACATTGTTGGCCCGTTCTCAAACTAAGCGATGGTAAGTCGCTAAACTTGTCGGAAGCCTTTAATTCCGGTGGGGCGCAGAGCTTGATCGCCAGCAAGATTTTTGTCCGTTCGCCTGCCACAGGAGCCGCAAGCATTCGGTTGGGTGACGACGAGCGGCTTACCTTCAAATTCGACCCATCTGAATTGCCGTGGCTCGGCTTGTGGATCAACAACCGCGGGTGGTCTGGTTGTGGTTCCGAGCCGTATACGAATCTCGGCTTCGAGCCCGCAACATGTCCGTACGATTGCGTGAACGAGGCCATCGAAAACGAAGCCGTGCCATGGCTCGAGGCCGGCAGTGAACGGCGGTGGGGACTAAGACTGGAATTGCAGTCGTGAACCTGGAGAACAGCCGCATCCTCGCCAGGGCGCCGGCACGAGTCAACCTCATCGGTGAACACACGGACTACAACGGCGGATTCGTCTTGCCGATGAGCACGGCCATCTATACGTCGGTGACTGCGACTGCCCGGTCGGACCGAAAAGTTCAGGTGAAGTCGCACACCGTCGGCGAGACATGTCTGTTCGATCTCGACGATCTGTATCCGGGTGCCAACGCCGGCTGGGTCGAGTATGTAAAAGGCGTGGCCGCCGAGTTGCAGGAAGCTGGTATCGCATTGCGCGGTGCCGACCTCCTGGTCGACAGTGACATTCCGCTGGGTGCCGGCCTGAGTTCGTCGGCGTCACTGGAATTATCTGTAGCAAAGGCACTGCTGGCGGTTGCCGGTGAAGACATTGCGAGCCCCGAGCTCGCTGAATTGTGCCAGCGTGCTGAGCATCGCTACGCGGCTGTGCATTGCGGCATCATGGATCAGTACACTTTGGCCTGCGCAAAAAAAGGCAATGCGATTCTGCTTGACTGCCGCTCGCTCGAGGTCCTGCAAGTGCCGTTACCAGGGGACGCTGGCTTCATCCTGACTGACAGCGGCGAACGCCACAGTCTCTCGGACGGTGAGTACAATAAGCGCGCCGATGAGTGTGCGGCGGCGGTCACCTTGCTGCAGCAAGCGGCGTCGGGCATCGATCTGTTGCGTGACCTGAGCGCCGATGTTCTGGAGGCAAACAGGAATGAACTTGGTGACGTGCTCTATCGGCGTTGCCGGCATGTGGTGACCGAAAACGAACGAGTGCAACGTAGCGTGCAGGCGCTTGCGAATAGCGATTTGCAACAGGTCGGCTCTTTGATCGACGAATGTCACAGCAGTCTTCGCGACGATTTCGAGGTTAGTTGCGATGAGGTCGAGGCACTGGTCGCGTCAGCAAACAGCAGCGAACATGTATTTGGATCGCGAATGATAGGTGCTGGCTTCGGGGGCTGTGTATTGTCGCTTTGCCGTGCGGATCGATCGCAGGATGCAGCCGATGAGATTCGGGCGAGCTATGCGGCCGTTAGCGGTGTAGAGCCCTGGCAGCATATTGCCAAAGCGGCCGAACCGGTGCGGATAGCGAGCGCAGCATGAGTAAATCGGATCATTCTCATTCCAGGCGGAATCCGTTGACAGGCGAATGGGTGCTGGTTTCGCCGCATCGTTTGCAACGTCCGTGGCAGGGCCAGATTGAGAACATCCCCGTCAGCGAACTGCCGAAATACGATGCGGGTTGTTACCTGTGTCCGGGCAACGAGCGTGCCAATGGTAATACAAATCCTGGATACGAAGGGGCGTTCGCCTTCGACAATGATTTTGCCGCATTGACCGGCGAGAGCGACGTCGCGCCCGATAATCATCCATTGTTCGGAGTCCGGCCGGAGTCGGGCTGCTGCCGCGTGCTCTGCTACACGGAACGTCACGATCTTCGTCTCGCGACAATGAGTGCCGACCAGTTAGTCACAGCTTTGCACGCGATGATTGCTGAATTTACTCGCCTCGATACGCGTGACGATATTGCCTATGTGCAGGTGTTCGAGAATCGTGGCGAAATGATGGGCTGCAGCAATCCGCATCCACATGCGCAGCTATGGGCGACCTCCGATTTGCCGACAGAGCCAGCGAAGGAACTGGGCGCGCAACTGGAATACTGGCAGGAGCACGGCTCGGTGCTGCTGGAGGACTACCTGCAGGCAGAAATAGATGATGGGGATCGCATTGTTGTTGATCGCGAGCATTGCATTGCTGTGGTGCCGTACTGGGCGACCTGGCCTTTCGAAACATTAATCATTCCACGACGCGTGGTCGCCGCGCCGAACGAGCTCGGGGACGAAGAGGTGGCCGATCTTGCAGCTGTACTTGGCGAAGTACTGCGGACCTACGACTCATTGTTCGGTGTGGCCACACCGTATTCAATGGGCTTGCATCCACGCCCGTCGGACGGCAAGCCGCATCCCGAGTGGCAATTTCACATTCACGTCTATCCTCCGCTGTTGCGTTCTGCGACGATTCGCAAACACCTGGTGGGTTTCGAAATGCTCGGTATGCCGCAACGCGACCTGACACCGGAGGTTGCTGCACAAAAACTTCGCCAGTCGATAAAGGACATTTCAAGGTATGACTAGATCGATCACCGCGCTGCTGCTGTTGATGTGCTTCGCCGCCTGTACAGGTGAAAGCGAACGACCGCACTGGAATAACATCGACATTATTCGGGAAAACGTCGAAGCGCCGCGCGCGCACTTCGTAGCCTACAACAATGCGTCGGCGGCGCTGGCGGGAGACTTGAGAGCGAACTCGCGCTACCAGTCTCTGAATGGCGAATGGAAATTCAGGTACTCCGAATCGCCGGCGATGCGACCTCTAAATTTCTATGAAGCCAGCTTCGATGTTTCACAATGGGCGAACATTCCAGTGCCATCCAATTGGGAACGGGAAGGCTACGGTTACGCAATATATGTCAACGTTCCGTATCCGTTCGAAATCGACGAACCAAATGTACCAACCGAAGAGAATCCGGTTGGTTCGTACCGGCGAAACTTCAACGTACCCGAGGGTTGGGCGGGTGATGAGATATTCCTTGAATTCGGTGCAGTGAGTTCAGCCTTTTATGTCTGGATCAACGGCGAGTACGTGGGCTACAGCGAGGGCAGCAAGACACCATCGGAGTTCAACATTACCAACGTCGTTAACAGCGGCGAGAACACAGTTGCGGTCGAGGTATACCGCTGGAGCACGGGAAGCTACCTCGAGGACCAGGACTTCTGGTCTCTGAGTGGCATACAAAGAGACGTTCGAATGTACGCCCGGCCGAGTGTTCGCGTACGGGATTTCTTCGTGCATGCCGACTTGCAAAACGACTATCGTGACGGTCTGCTCACTCTCGAGATCGAGTTCGCAAACGAAGGGGATGAACCAGTTGAGCAAACCGTGACGGTCGAAGTACGCGACGGAAGCAAGGTTTTGCAGTCGCTGGAAAAATGGACGCTGGTGTCACCTGGTGCCTCAATGGCCGAGTTCACGATGCAATTCGAGGACGTCAGGACCTGGTCCGCCGAAACGCCAAATCTCTATACATTGTTGATCAACGTTGCGGGTGCGGAGGCAATCGTTCAGCCTATTGGCTTTCGTAGCTCGGAGATCATCAATGGCCGGTATCTGATCAACGGCAAGCTCGTCAAACTCAAGGGTGTCAACCTGCACGAACATCATCACGACAGGGGTCATGTCGTCGATGAGCAAACCATGCTGGCCGATATCCGGCTGATGCAGGGCGCCAATCTCAACGCCGTTCGCAATTCGCACTATCCGGAACCGGAACGCTGGTACGAACTTACCAGTGAGTACGGTCTGTACATGATCGATGAAGCGAACATCGAGAGTCACGGCTACGGTTACGATCACGACAAAACGCTTGGCAACAAACCGCACTGGATGGCGCACCACCTTGATCGTACGCAGCGTATGCTCGAACGCTCCAAAAACTTTCCGTCCGTGGTCATCTGGTCATTGGGCAACGAGGCGGGCGACGGCGTGAACCTCGGTGCGACTTATGACTGGATCAAGTCGCGGGACCTGTCGCGCCCCGTGCAATACGAAACGGAAGGCAATATCGAAGAAGTCGGCGCACGACATTCCGATTTCCATTCCAGTATGTACTGGCGACATTGGGATCTCGAAAAGTATTCTGAAACTCCAAATAACCGCCCGTTCATCCTGATTGAGTACTCGCATTCGATGGGAAACAGCACCGGCAACCTTGCCGAGTATTGGGACGTCATTAACCGTTACGATGACCAGGCGGGCGGATTTATCTGGGACTGGGTTGATCAGGGCCTGCTCGAACACAATGAAGATGGCATTCCTTACTGGACGTATGGCGGCGACTACGGACCGGCGGGTGTTCCGTCCAGTGGCAACTTCAATTTCAATGGTGTGGTATTTCCCGATCGCCGCATCCAGCCGGCCTATTGGGAGGTCAAGCGAGTTTATCAGCAGGTTGAATTCGAGCTGCTCGATTTTGCAGCGGGCACAATTCGCATAAGCAACAACTACGATTTCACAAACCTTGCCGGATTTGAGCTCGAATGGGATGTCACTGTCGATGGTCGGGTGCTGCAAAGCGGTATTGCGCGAAATCTTGATGTTGGGCCTGAAAGCAAGGGCACGATCGACTTGCAGTACAACCCGCGGGCACTTCGCGCCGGGCCGGAGTATCACCTCAACCTCCGTCTGCTTACGCTGGAGGCCAGGGGCCTGATGCCCGCCGGGCATGTATTTGCAACCGAGCAATTCACATTGCCAATTGCTACCGATGTTCTGGTACCTGCCGCCGCCGTGTCCAGCGCCGCAATGGTTGAAGTATCCGCGAGTGCTGCTCGAATTGCGGGCGAAAATTGGTCAGCGACGATCAGTAGAGAGAGCGGTTTGCTGTCGTCATATGAGTGGTCGGGCAAGGAGCTGTTGTTATCTTCCCTCACGCCAAACCTGTGGCGGGCGCCGACCGACAACGACTTCGGCAACTACATGCAGGACTGGGCAAATGTCTGGGAACAAGCAGGCAGTACTCGCACGCTGGAGTCGATTCGACGTGTACTCGGTGTGCACGACATGATCGTTTTTATGGCCAATTTCAGTTTCGCCGACAACGATGGAGCGGAGATTGCCAGGTGGGAAATCGAATACGAATTTTCCAATGATGGGCGATTGCACGTTGTGAACCGATTTGAGCGCAATGATGGCACGCCGATTACTCCGCGCCTCGGCATGAATGTCGAATTGCTTCGTGAGCTGGATAATGTGGAATGGCTCGGTCGCGGGCCATTCGAGAATTACTCGGACCGCAAGCTGGCCGCAAACGTCGGTCGCTACAAGAACGTCGTCGCCGATCATTACGTGCCGTACATGCGGCCGCAGGAAAACGGTTACAAAACGGATACACGTTGGCTGTCTTTGCACAATGGTGACAACGTCGGACTGTTGGTGGTCGCAGATGATCAGATCGGCTTCAGCGTGCACCACAACCGGATGTCGGATTTCGTGCCGCCCGTGAAGATCGCTATCACCAGTGAAGATGGCCCCGGCGCACGAGACAACGAAGAGCGCGTCAATATTCACGTTAGCGACGTCGTAGCACGTGACCTGGTTTCCTTGAATATCGACTATGGCCAAATGGGTGTCGGTGGCGACGATTCCTGGGGCAAGCACACGCTGTCCAGGTATTCATTGACCGAGACAAACTACAATTATGGGTTCACGTTGATTCCGTATGCTCCCGGCGACGGTCGCCTGGATGAACTCGTCAGCCGCTAGACAAAACAACAAAAGAGATTCGCTATGTATCTTGGAACACTGGATTTCACGGTCGTCGCCATCTACGCAGTAGTGCTGCTGATTCTTGCGCAATGGGTCTCGCGCGAGAAAAGCGGCCACGATAAAGATACCAAGGATTACTTCCTGGCAGGACGATCACTACCCTGGTGGGCGATTGGCGCTTCATTAATAGCAGCGAACATATCGGCCGAGCAGATCATCGGCATGTCCGGATCTGCATTCGTCATGGGTATCGCGATCGCGTCCTATGAATGGATGTCAGCCTTGACGCTCGTTATTGTCGGCAAGTACCTGCTGCCGGTGTTTCTGAAGCACGAGATATACACGATGCCGCAGTTTCTGGAGCAGCGCTATGATCATCGTGTACGCATGGTGCTCGCGACGTTCTGGCTCGGCGTGTATGTGTTCGTCAACCTCACATCGATTCTCTGGCTCGGCGCGCTCGCCATCAACACGATCACCGGGCTCGATATTACCTATGCAGTCATCTTGCTTGCGACATTTGCAGCAGCCTACTCGCTATACGGTGGTCTCAAGGCGGTCGCGCTGACCGATATCATCCAGGTCGTTTTGCTGGTTCTGGGCGGCCTGTTAATCGCTTACATTTCGATGAATGAGGTATCCGGCGGTACGGGTGCGGTAGCGGGCTTCAGAATGGTCATCGAACAGGCTCCCGACAAGTTCGACATGATTTTGTCGAGGGACAACCCAAACTACATGAGCTTGCCAGGCATCTCGGTGTTGGTTGGCGGTATGTGGATCATGAATCTGTCGTACTGGGGATTTAATCAATACATCATCCAGCGCGCGCTGGCCGCGAAGAATAGTCGTGAGGCACAAAAGGGAATTGTGTTCGCGGCGTTCCTCAAAATGCTAATGCCTGTGCTGGTCGTACTGCCCGGTATCGCGGCCGTAATTCTTGCGCCGGATCTGAGCGCGCCAGACAAAGCCTATCCCGAGGTCATGAAGCTACTGCCAGTCGGTATCAAAGGCCTGGTGTTTGCAGCCCTGATTGCTGCGATCGTTTCGTCACTTGCGTCAATGATGAACAGCATCTCCACAATCTTCACGATGGACATCGTCGCGCATCATGGTCAGCGCTCAGAACATCAACTGGTAAGAATCGGTCGCGTCACAAGCTTGTCTGCATTGATAATTGCCGTGATTGTTGCACGGCCCTTGCTCGGAAACTTCGATCAGGCGTTTCAGTATATTCAGGAATTCACTGGATTTTTCACGCCAGGCATCGTGGCAATATTCCTGTTGGCGATTTTCTGGAAACGCACTACGGCCAACGGTGCGCTCGCCGCAGCAGTGGGATCGGCTGTTTTCTCCATCGCCTGCAAGATCTATTGGCCGTCGCTACCATTCATCGATCGTGTCGGCCTTGCGTTTATTCTCTGCATGCTGCTCGGCATGCTGGTTTCGCAAGTTGCAGGCAAAGGCGATAGTCCGAAGGCCATCGACTACGCGGCGGTCGACACCTCGACGAGCACCGGGTTTAACTGGGCGTCGCTGGTGATTGTTCTAATGCTGATCGGGTTGTATGCAACCTGGTGGTAGCGCATCATCGCAAGTTATGCGAAAGACCAATATCCACTGCCTGGGGCTGCTTGCGCTCCTGATTTCAACATCGGCCACCGGTCAGGCGCTTGATACCGAACTAACGGTATTCGGTGCCTACCGCTTTGGCGGCGAGATCAGTCTGGAAGAATCCGATGCGGTCTATGAAGCGCAGGACTCACCGAGTTATGGGCTGATCTGGAATCGTCGCCATCAGGCGAACACGCAATGGGAAGTGTATTTTTCCAGGCAGCAAACTGAGGTGGAACTCAGTAACCCTCTGATCGCAAATCCGCTGGTGGATGTGGAGTTGTATACCTTGCAACTCGGCGGTACTTATATGTGGGAAGGAAACGGTGTTCGACCCTATATTGCGGCGACACTGGGTGGTACACACATCAAGTCTGATTCCGGCAGCGGTGACAGCGACACGTTTTTCTCTGGTTCGTTTGGCGTTGGCATCAAGCTGCGGCCAACAGAGCGACTCGGGTTTCGTTTGGAGGCGAGAGCGCACGCTGTCCTCGTGCGAGACAGCACCGAACTCTTTTGCCAGACTGGCCCGGATCTGAATGTGTGTGCGATCCGGGTCCAGGGCGATTTGTTTGGCCAGTTTGAGACGTTTGCAGGCGTAACTTTTCGTTTTTGATTAGCGTTTGGTAAACGGTAATAGCAGACCACAACCCGGGGGTGGGCATTGTCGGACGCAACCGAACTTCTTCGTGAAGCGCAATATGCGTCGCAAAATGTCAGCCATGGCTCGACGGACAGTAAAAAATATGCTGCCGAAGCAAAATCGCCGGCTCAAGATCAACAGATTCATGCGGCACCAGTTGAGCACCATCAGTCTCACCCTCAGGCGGACATTCGAACCGAAGCCCCCAAACGCCAATATGCGTTGCCCGGCTGGCCATTGGGCCTGGCACAAGCCATCCCTGTCGTTGTTGGCGCATTCCTGATCATGAGAGAAATTGGGTCGATATGGTGGTCGAGACCGGATATCGAGGGTTTGTTTTCCCTGTTGGCGGGAGGATTGCTTGTTTACTTTCCACGGATGGATGCGTTTGCCAGCCTGGTAAGTTATGCAAAGACCAAAGTGTTCGTAGAAGAAGATTGGCATGCAACAGCTGACCACTTGCCGACTGCAAAGGATATTGACGAGCTCGTTTGTGCTGCATTACAGGGTAATAAGAACAAGCTGCTGGTTCTGATCATTACGCTATTCTTACTAAGCGGATTCTTCGTTACGTTCGCCGCCGTGTTTTACGTGATTGGGGCCAGGAAGGCATTCGACACGATTGAGGGATGGCTGCTTGATCGTGATGAGGAGAACTTAAGGCGCAGTAATCGGAAAACCAGTTTCAAGTGGATTCCATATGTGCTGATCGGCGTACCCGTTATGCTGGGCATAGCAGCAGCAATTAAAATAGGTTGGCGGCTTGGTTGATCGTGGGCCTTCGCTCGACCCAAAGGAGAGCATGGAGGTGGCTAGCGGCGACAGAGTATTTGGGAATTACCGATCAATGGATGCCTTAACGACCTCATAGCTTCCCGCAAAATAGGATACGTTGTGAAAAGCCTCACGAGCCAGGGCTTCCGCCACTTCACGTGCCTGGTCGCTATCTTGGCCGAAAACAATTATGCGGGTATTGTGATCTTCCATAGGAAGTCGGCCATCATTTTTGGCCGCGAAGACCTCTCCCACGTCTTTCCCGGGCAGTACTCCACCGTGCGGTAGATTTCTGGCGCCAGGAATGCTGCCTTCCATAAATGTCGGAGGATCTCGAACATCAATCCAAACGGCGGTCTGGTCGTTGTTGAATACATACCGTACGCCGTCCGGTTCAATCTCCATGACGCCGACCAGGGTGCGCCACCCTGGTGCTCCAAGCTGGTAACGACTCACGTTCGTGTATTCGACTTCGAGTAACTCTTTGGCCACGCGTTTGCTCTTGCCACAAAATGGACCATTGCAATACAGCACCAGTGGTTGTGATTTGTCCTCGTCAACCAGTCGCCCAATTTCTGCTACATCTGAAGTGTACAGCGCCATCGGTACGCCCGGTTTTGGGGCTACATTGAGAGCACCGGGAATATGACTGACCGACCACTCTCTGTAGGGGCGAGTGTCCAGCACCACAGCGCTCTGATCTTCGAGTATTCGTTGTAACTCAGCTGTAGAAATCTCTAGCGTGCCCGCACCCGGCATCGCCAGCACGGCGTCATGGGCAAGCGGAACAGCGCTCTCTCGATCCGCGTCAACCTTGCTCGAGTCACAACCACCGCCCAGTACGCCTACAAGTAGAACTATCAGAGATCGTGAAACGGACATGGGATTCCCCATCGAAGCCTCTCAATGTGTATCTTGAGTATAGTTGCTTTGCAGCCGGCCGCGAGCTGCCGGTCGAGTGTTAAACTGCTGGCAGGCGGCTGGTGACCCATTGCGGCGAACTTCCCGGCTCACTGTCGAGGGCGCACGATCCAGTGCCCTGGCTGTCTCACGGATCGACTGCCCTGCGACGATACCTCGGGAGATCTCTTCGCGTTCAACCAACGTCAACGCCAACCGCGAGCGCTTCCTCGGCGCCGGGCGGATACCACCGGTAGGCCTCAAATGGTTATAGATCGACGACGACCTCTTACCCAATGCTCTTGCAATCGCGTTCAGTGACTCCCCACGCTGATAGCGATCCCACAGTTCTTGTCGTCGTGCGTTTGTAAAACCGTAGCCAATTTCCCTGCCCATAAATACACCTCATCTTTTGCTTCTAAGATAAAGTGTTGCGATGATCATCTGAAATCACCGCCAAAAGCGGACGGTCAACATTCCGTTAGAGAACCCGTTTTCCCCAGTCATACGGTTCGAAGTTGATACCGAGAAGAAATCGTCGCACTGTCTCATCGAAATCAACTCCACACGAGCTGAGAGTGCTTCCCATACTTTCTCGAATAGCGACGTCAAGTATTGAGACTCGTCCATTACTTGAGCGTGATCCAAATAAGGTCGATGGTCGTGTCGCCGATGTTCCCGGAGTCGTGCTCCTCGCCAAGGTCGATGGCGTCCATCCAGCCGACTGCACCGTCCTCTCTGACAATTCTGGAATTGGTAGGTTTACCGCCCCTGCGGCCAGACCACGCTCCGCCCTTGATGTGGATAAAAACCTGGTTGCCGGGGTGACCGTGGATGCCCTCCCACTGACCGGGCTCGATCTTCACCCGCTGAACGATCATCCGATTGTTTTCCAGCAGCAATTCTATCGGTATGTTGGGGTAGAACAGTGGCGCATGCTCGACATCAGGAGCAATCGGCGCATCGCCCTTTAGGGTCACGTAGATCAAGTCGATGGGCGTATCACCGGTGTTGCCAGAATCATGTCCTGCGCTGAGTGGGATCGCGTCCATCCAGCCTACCTCCCCGTCCTTACTGACAATTCCCGAATACTCGGGCTCGCCACCGATGCGGCCAGACCACTCGCCGCCCTTTATGTGCACGTATAGCTGGTTGCCGGGATGACTGTGGATGCCCTCCCATTCCCCAGGACCCACCACGAGCCGTTGCAAAACTACGTGCTCGTTCTCTAGCACCACGTCACCGTCGGAGTTTTCCAGATCGGGATAGGTCAACAGGAATTGCTTATCGGTTTCAAATACTTGCTCTGATGAGTTCTTATCTTATGTGCTACCGGTGCAGGCAGTCAGGAGTAGCATCAAAATTGTGTCCAAAATCAAGCTGCGCAGCATCTTATTCTCCCGCGTTGTGCGCTTGTGCGTCTCGCGTAACGATGTCTGCTTTGGGTCAGTAGCAGTCGTTGATTGTAGCCTGAAAGCGGTCATTAGAACGACCGGTTTGCGAGGAAAGCGGTCGCCCGAGGGACGGACAGATTCCATCGACCAGTCACAGTCTCTAGTTTTCAAGTCGTCTAATGACTTCGCGTATACGAACCTGCACCTTCTTGTAGTCGATCTTCTTCCACGCTGCTAGCAGAGGGACGTATCGCGCCTCTCCGGTTGTTTCGATCCTGTCCAGCAGCCTGAGGATCATCTGGCGATCTCTGTCCTTTAGGTACTCCATGTCGAATGGCGGCCCTTCTTGAATTAGATTGTCGAAGCCCGCCAGCAACTCATCTGCATAGTTCTCACGCTCGATTTCCCAGCCTTTCTGCGTGTAAACGAGCACCGGAAGGCGGTTGAGGTGCTCGATGCGAAGGAAGCCATTCAGAATGGTCCAATCGATCCGTGCCAATGCCTCTTCATCGGATAAGTTCTTGAAGTGCCCATAGACCGGCGAGTTGTCGAGTCCGCGTGCCAGGACGTCTTTATTCTTGGATCCGCGCAAGATTCGCTTCAGCAATGTTCGGCCACCTCGGGCAATGAGGTCATCCGCCCCGCGAAGCACCGCATGAAGATCAGCCACAGGAAGGTCGCTAAGACCTTTGGCATCAAGGTGAATCGGCGCTCGGCGAGACTTGCGACTCATCGAAATCGTTTATCCTCAGCTTTGGTTCTGGCTATGATATCCGTTGAAAGCCCCGCGTTATACATAAGGACAGTCTCGTGATCGACATAACTGAATCGCTGCTTATCCGCTTGGCGGGTGTTCGGGCATTTGGGCAGGGGCTCTCCCGCCACGATAAGGGCGGTGTTCAGAGCGTAGTGACAGCAGGGAAGATGGCCGAGGCGATCGTGCAAGATCGTGGCTCGCACAAGGTTGTATTGCGCCGTTCTCACAGCATGATCGAGGGGGAGTGTGATTGTGAAGCATCCGGCGGAATCGATTTTTGCCAGCACTGCGTGGCGGTGGCGCTTTGTTTGCAGGACGAGTTGCCAACAAGAAAACCTGCCTCAAAGCGACAAGCTATGACGGCGATTCGGCGGCACATGACGGCACTGAGCCGTGAAGAACTGATCGAGCGGTTCATGAATCTTATCGGGCAGGATCACGCACTTCGCGACGATCTATTCCAGAGAGTGCGGTTCGCATCCGGTGGGCTGTCCTTCGCGGACTTGAAGAGGATGATCGTGAACATCGAACTGAATGGGGAGCCTTGGGAACACAAGGCCGTAGTGGCGTTTTTCGAGGAGTTCGAGACGATATTGCTTCGTATTCGTGAGTTCGCCGACCGACTCGATTCGCTAGTGCTGCTACGGGCCGCAGAATTCGGCGTGCAACATTTCAATGTAGAGATCCAGAAAATTAGTGATTATGGCGACTATAGTGACTATTGGGACGCGTCTGCAGAGTTACTTTGTGACCTGCACGTGGATGCAGTCAATCGGCTCGACTGGCCACCGGTTGATCTGGAAAGCTACCTGAAGGATCGATGCCAGAGCGTAGACTGGCATCCAGCTCAGTGGAGAGAGGATATGCAGGGGTTTGAGGGAACCTAATGTACAAATCATTATCACAGGCTGATATTGCCGAACTGACCCGGTTTCTA
>Ga0255047_10000512_pt1 | contig 31955 bp, 43 predicted proteins | sample JV7_2_1_MG_FD_183640 | JGI IMG/M metagenome (GOLD analysis project Ga0255047, IMG submission 183640) | Seawater microbial communities from Jervis Inlet, British Columbia, Canada - JV7_2_1 | ecosystem: Environmental > Aquatic > Marine > Inlet | place: Canada: British Columbia | collected 2016-10-06
CTGTGAACGAGACGACCTGTGCGGCGATCGGGTCCGCCATGGCTAGCGAGGGGACCAGGACGCGCCGCAGGACCCTGGCGGGGGTCGAGGGGACGGACCTGCCTGCCAAGGGCGTCGAGGCTTAGGATCACAGCTATCCCCGCGACCAGAGCAACCCCGCAAAATAAAAGTGTTCCGAGCACGCCCTGAAAGCACCAAACATCATGGAAGCAAGCAAACAATACATACCAGCCGTAAAGCTCGGCCTGGACACCCACCACTCCAACACCAACACGAGCGCGGCCGAGTTCCTCGCTCGGCTGTCCTATGCGCGCGAACGGATTCACACCACGCGCGTGATGCCGCTCTGGTCCGGCCTCAGCCATGAGACGCGACGGGCTCGACAGGACGCCGTGTGCGCCGTGCTCGACATCGTCTACCACCACTCGCGCGCCGAGCTTCACCCCGCCGACCTGTTCAAGCGGCTCACCATCGAGGCCGGGAGTCCTGAGGGCGCGGGCATGATGGCACGGCACGAGGCGGCGGCCCCCTAGGGGCCTTGCAGCGCGACCATCCCCGCGACCAGAGCGACGGCGACCAGGACAGCCAAGGCCAGCAAGAGCGGGCTGCGCTCCCATAGGCGGGCTGTGACGGCGGTGGTGAAGCGCACGGCCTGGACGGTCACTTGCGGGGGACCGTAGCACGGGGCTATGCTTGGGGCGTGATCGCCGAGATCGTCAGCGCCGCCTTGACCGGGACGATCGTCATCGCGGCCCTTGCGGTGCGCGGATGGTTCCACGGCTTGGACAAGCGCGTCCTCATCATTGAGACCAAGATGGAGGCGTCGGCCAAGTCCGGCGTTTGGAAGGGGTCGTCCAGTGACCACGAGTAGCTTTGTTGACCTCCGCCGAGCTCGCGCAGTGCAGCGCGTCTGGTCGGCTGCCTTCTTCGTGGCCATGGCGGTCGCGGTCGTCCTCGCCCTCTCGAGGACCGGGCTCTGGCCTCCCCGCTTGTCCTCGGACGCCATGAGCGGTATCACGCCCCAGTGAACGCCCGCGCGCGCATCATCATCGCCACTGCCCTGCTCGTCTCTGCGTGCCCAGGCCACGACGAGACCCGCAAGCCAGACGGCCCCGGCCCTGCAGAGGACGAGACTGGCCAGCATGCCGAGCCGCCCGCGCCTGGCCCCGAGTGCGCCAAGCCTCCATGCCCATGACACCGTGGTAGGCTGACGCCCCATGGGCCGAATCCTCGCTATCGGCGCGCTTGCCCTCGCAATCCTTGCGCCCGTGAGCGTCCGCGCGGGCGACCCCGCTGTCCGCGAGCTCGAAGCCGCTGGCCTGCCCAAGGTGGCCCGGGCCTACCGCGTAGCCACGCCCGAGTACCGCGAGGCGATCGAGGCCGCGTATGCCGAGGTCGACCCCGAGCGGACAAGGCCTTGGTGGCGGTACGAGCTCTATCGAATCTGCATGCGCGAATCCCGGTGCGGGCAGTACGGGACGCCGACCGTGCACCCGGGGGACAGCTGGACCGGGCCCAAGAGCTACGCACGAGCCGTGGGGCGCGGGCGGCTCGACCCCGAGGGCTGCCCCGAGCACCGCCTGGGTGAGCGGACGCAAGCCGAGTTCGCTACGCGAGGCGGCTGGGGCATGAATGCGGCTCGAGGCCTTCACCTGCTCGGCGGGTGTCGCGGGCCCGAAGCGCTCGACGTCCCCGCAAACGCCGCGCGCATCGCAGCTCTGACGCTCGCTGCCTGCGAGGTCGACGGGCGCCCGTGCATGTGCTCCGAGCACACCGCGCTATGGGTGGGGGCTGGCAGGCTCAGGAGCCGGCCCCTGCTCGCCTGGGGTGCGAAGTCGAGGGTCTCGACCGTGGCCGTCCAGTGCGGGCGGAGCGTGGCCCTGGGCTACCTGCTCGCCGAGGTCCTGGCTGCGCCATCGAGGCTGGCTCAGGCGGGGTGGTGCCGGTGGCAGACGCCGACCGATGACCACTGCTGAATTGTAAAGCTGTGACGGTCGCCCCCCGCTGTGGCACTATGCAGGCACCCCGCGTCACCGGGGCTCACCTAATTGCGGCATATGGTAGGGTAGCGACGTGGGCGCGACAGCCAAGACCCCCGGCATGACCAGGCACCAGGCTCAGCGCCTCGATGGGGTGCTTGAGAACGCCCTCACCGGCATGGGCGTGGCCGGCGTGGATGTCGCCGAGTCCTCGGAGCTGTCCATGGTGGCCTACACGCCAGCCTTGGCGCGGGCACATGCGCGGTATTCGTGGGCCGCTGCACAGCAGATCGACCAGCCCGCGGGCGACATCATCCGCGAGGGGTACGATCTCGAAGACCTCCCGGAATGGGCCGACGCCTCGGCGATCAAGGCCTACCTCGCGGACATCGGCTCAGACTCGCACATGCCCGAGGATCGCGGGGCGCTCCAGGCCCTGTCGCGGCTCTACGCCGTTGGCAACATCGACGGTGGCGCAGCTGCGGTGATGATCATCGCCGATGGGCTGCCCGCGTGGATGCCGGTGGATCTCGAACGCGTCGAGTCGCTGGTCTCGATTGAGGTGCTCGAGCGCGATGAGATCACGCCATGGCGCAACGATGGCGGCGCCGTTGAATTCTATGTGATCGGGACCTCGCGCACCAAGATCGGCCCCGCGTCGATCGTCCATCACTCGCGCGTGATCCTCAGCCGAGGCAAGCGGCTGATGCCCTCGGACGAATGGCGCGCCAATGGCTGGGGGGCGAGCGTGCTCGAAGCGAGCCATGGGCCGCGGATGGCTCTGCACAGCACTGCCCAGGAGATGGGTTCGCTGGTGCTGAAGTCGATGCAAGATGTCGTCTATCTCGCCGAGCTCGAAGAGATGATGTGCGCCGAGGAGACCGGTGCCACGAACAAAGTTCCGATCGATGAGAGGATCGCGCTCATCGCTCGCAGCCGAGGACAGCACAGGCTGATCCCTCTCGATGCGGGCAGGGACGGAGGCGAGGGGGAAGCGGGCAGGCCGTCGGACAACATGACGTCAATAGCCCGACCCGTGCGCGGCGTGGCAGACCTCGCGGAGCCGGTCGAGAATCACTGGGCATCGAGCATCAAACAGCCCCCGAGCATCGCCCTGCGCAAGACCCCCGGCGGCTGGAACAACGGCACCAACGCGGGCGACTGGCAGGCGTGGGGCGGCTTCATCTCGAGCGAGCGGACCACGTGGCTTGACCCGCGCCTCGCCCGAATCATCGAGGTCGCATGCGCAGCTGCGGACGGCCCCACCGGTGGGCGGGTGCCAAAGTCGATGAAGCGCACCTATCCGCCGCTTTGGCGTCCGACCGATAGCGAGCAAGCCGACACGGCCTCCAAGTGGGCGGCGACGGACACCGCCTACAGCGCAATCACGCCGCTGACCGGTGCGCAGATCTACGAGCAACGACTCGTGCAGGGCGCGACGGGCATGCTTCACCTCGACCCGCTCCCCGTGCCGGATGTCGACCCCGAGACCGGGGCGCCCCTCGACCCTGAGACCGGCGAACCGGTTCCCGAGGATGAACCCGCGCCAGAGCCCACCGAGGACGAGATCGCATGGAGCGAGGCGGAGCCGCCCGCCGATGCCGAGACCGCGCGCGCCCTCGTGGACACCGGCGAACTCGGGAGCACGACAGCCCAGGCGATCCACTCAATGGCCAGGAAGGGCGAGATCACCGCGTATCGCGGGCGGTCGGCGACGAAGGCCCCGCTATACTCGATGGTCGAGGTCAAAAACGCGATCCTCGCTCGCAACGCAGACCCCGAGCCGGACGTCGAGCTCGATGACAAACAGGACGCCAGCCTATGGCGCCGGCTCATGGCGAGGCTGCGAGGGTGAGCGACTCCCCGCGCGACCTGATCCGCCGCGTGATGGGGGCCCTCGCTCCGGGCGCCTCGGGCAAGGCGATGCAGACCGCCGAGCGCGACCTGATCAAGGCGGTCGTGCTGGTGCTCGCGCGCGACGGCTACACCCTGAACATGGCCGCGCTCGCGCTTGAGGTCCCGGTCACCACGCTGAGGAGCTGGCGGGATAAGGACGCGGTGTTTGCGGGCGACCTCGAAGGGTCCGATGGGCTCCACCGCAAATGGCTGCTCGGCGAGCTGCGTGCGAGGCTTGAGCTCGACGGCAAGCGCGAGGGCCTGTCCGGGGTGGGCCAGTCGATCAACGTGCTCTCGAATCTGGCGTTCCCCGAGCTGCGCGAGTCGAAGGTTCAGGTCAGCCCGCCGCCGCCGACACCGGACGAGAGCAGGGAGGCTGTGCTGGGCATCCTGAACAAGTCCAAGCCGAACGAGCTACCCGGCACAACGCCGGCACCCGCGGACGCGATCTGATGCCCTACAACTCCACGCGCGAGGTGGTCGACGCCCTGCGCGAGGGGACCGACGAGGACCGGGCGCAGATCCTCGATGCCCTCGAGGGTGAAGAGGTCGGCGAGGGGATCACCGCGCTCGATGTCCTGCGCTACGACTGGTCGGCGTGGGGCCGGGATGAGCAGCTCATGCCAGGGCCGGACGTGCTCTGGCGCTTCCTCGCGCTCCGAGCTGGGCGCGGCGGCGGCAAAACCCGAGCAGGCGGCGAGGCCACCAACGAAGCTGGGCAGAACCCGGATTCATGCGGCGGCAAGATCTGCCTGATCGCCCCCACGCACGGCGACATCCGGATCACCATGGTCGAAGGTGAGTCGGGCGTGCTCGCCTGCGCGCCCCCGTGGGCGATGCCCCAATGGCAGCCAGGCTATGGGCACGGTGGCCGGCTGCGGTGGGCGGGCGCACCCGTGGCCGCTGGTCACTCGACCGGGGCGGGCGACACCTGCGAGGCGCTTTGCTTTTCGGCTGAGAAGCCGGGTCGCATCCGGGGGCCCCAGTTCGGTTTCGCGTGGGGGGATGAGTTCGCAGAATGGGGGACGCGCGGCCAACAGGTCCACGACCTGCTCAACCCTGCCCTGCGCCTCGGGCGGATGCCTCGCGCGGTCTACACCTCGACGCCCAAGCCCACGCCGTTCGTGGAGTTCCTCGACGGCGAAGCGACCCGCGAGCAGGAGGAGATCGCGGACGGGGATCGTGACCCGCGCAACCGCAGCTACATCCAGCGGATCTGGTCGACCTTCGCGAACGCAGACAACCTGCCCGCGGCGACGATCGAGGAGTTGCAGCGGCGATACGGCAACACCACCCAAGGACGCCAGGAGCTCCTCGCCGAGCTGCTCCTCGACGACCCTGACGCGCTCTGGTCCTACGGTCTGATCGCCAGCGGAAAGGTGCTTCCCTCGCAGGTGCCCGAGCTTGAGCTCGTGGCCGTGGGCGTCGATAACGCGACCACAACCAGCCCACCGGGGTTGATCGATGATTCCACGATCGCAGGCCGTAACAAGGACGTCGGCAGCAACGACACCGGGATCGTCACGGCCGGCCTCGGTGTCGATGGCCATATCTACATCTGGCGCGACGACACCTTGAACGCGTCCCCGGCGAAGTGGGGCAAGCGCGTGATCGAGGTGTTCGCCGATGCATGGCCAGGCCGGCGCGCAAATTACATCGTCTGCGAGAAAAACGCGGGCTACGACCTGATCAAGCGCAACCTCGACGTGTGCCTGCGCGACGAGGGGATCAACCCGGCCCTCGTGCCGATCCGGTATGTGACCGCTCGAGACGGCAAGGACGCGCGCGCCGAGCCGATCCATGCGCTCTACGAGCAGAAGCGGATCCACCACGTGCAGTGGCCAGCGGGCGCGCCGGGATCGATCGCGCCCCTCGCTGACCTCGAGTACCAGCAGACACGATTCCGCCGCGGGCGCACAGGCTACAAGAAGGACCGCGTCGACGCCGAGGTCTGGGCCGTCACGAGCCTGATCAGCGGACCGACGCCAGGCGGGCGAGCGAAGCGGGCGAAGAAGCGGCTGGCGACCTACGTGAGCTAGTGGAGGCCGTGCGAGTCCCACGCTGTCCGGTCGCCGTCGATCAGCTTGGACCGCAGCGCAGCCGCAAACTGATCGGCCGTGATGCCAGCGACGGTGGCCCAGTGCACGTACGACCGCAGGGCCGTGTTATTTCGCAGCGAGCCGTCAGCGTTGGGATGGGACGAGTCACGCACCACAACGCCCGCGCCGCTCACCCGTGCCCAGCAGACGCCCGCGGCGGTCATGGCCGCGTTCATTTCTTCGGGTGTCATCGTGTCTCCGGGGTCAGGAGGATCTTTGTGATGCTCACGCTGTCGGTTGATTCGGAGGCTACGATCACGCGGAACTCGTCGTCCGTCGACGCGACAGACGACGCCATTTCAACGGTCGTGTTGATGCGCGTCGAGATGTCAAACTCTCCTGCCGTAGAATCGACATCGATCCACAGCCCAGCCCCGCCGATCTGGCGTTGCCATTTTACGGCGTAAGCGCGAGCGGATCCTGATTTGGAGGTCGTTATAGACCACCTAAGGTGCATGGTCTCATTATCGATCGGGCCTAGATACCGAAGACTCCACACCTGGGGTGATGTGAACTTCAGCTCAAAGCGAGCTGCCGCAGGCGTTAGGGCGAGCGTCGACGTCGGGCCCACATTCTCGACTGGCAGCACCTCAAAACTTGTAATGTCGGCAGCGGCCGGCGAGAAGACGATTGGCGTGACGCTGTCCTGAAACAAGGACTCGCCGGACGCATGCCACTCGGGCACGTCGCTGTCAGCTTTCGAGATGACGCGGAGGTCACTCGGCCCAATGCTCCCAACGCTGTCGTCTAGCGTCTTTCCCGGGCCCGTCTTGGAGTTTGCTAGGAGCTGGATGCCGCCGCTCAGAACGGTCATCGCGTCGTCAAGCTTGACACCTCGGTCCGAGGCGTCTGTGGTCACGAACGTGTTTGCGGTGATCGAGCACAGAGCGATAACGGTGGATGCGGCCGTGAAGTGGTAGTTCACAAACCCCGCCGGCGTCGCCTTACTGAATGCTCCCAGGATACGGATCGCGCCGATCGACGTGCTGACTACAAACCCGGTTGTGTTGCCGTCCTGGACGAAGTCCGCGAGACCGATCCCGCCAGCCATAGGTCCGGCCCCGCCCGACCCCGTGCCGAACGATGTGCACTGGTTGAGGTGTAGCGTGCGGCCGCTGGTGTCCGTGAGATCGTAATCCGTCCCGCTCGCGTGGATGTTCTTGCTGAAGATCGCAACGCACGTGATGGATCCGCGGATGAGCGGACCCGCTTTATTGCCGTTGAGGCCGCACGCCTCGAGGCCACTCACCCCGTTGAGCGTGGCGATCCCCCCGTCGACGCCCTCGACGTGAACGCCGTCGCCGAGGTCGATCGGTCCTGTAAGCGCATAGCGACCGTTGATGGTGATCACGCCTGCCACCGGTGTGCCCAGGTCCGCCTGTGACCTCACGATGGTGGTGTGTTCCGGCGCGGCGCCGAGGGCTGCGACGGAAAGATCACCGGCGATGATCTCGATCGATCCGTCGGTGCTGGTAATCGCCCCCGCCCCAGGTTGCACCCAGGTCACTGAGCGTCCTCCACCTCGACCCAGATCCGGTACGAGACGGCGCCGGCCGCGTCGTCTGGGGGGCCTTGCTGCGCCGCGACGACCTCCACCCTGGACATCCCACCGAGCTCCACGATCGTCTCCCATTTCCCGCCCGCGAGCAACATGGTGGTCACCCCTGTACCCTCCATGAGCGCGGCGGTCTCGAGATACGGCGTCTCGGCATCACCGGTCGCGCTCGCACGCTCGACCAGCCTGTAGGACCCGTCCCGCACGCCGCCCGCCGATGCCGGGAGCTTGGCAGCTGTGGACCCCGCGGCGTCGGAGTAGAAATTCACGCCTACCTTGGTGTACTCCCGGAGCACGAACGGCCCCGGGTCCCATGGCGTGTCCGCCTCGATTAGGATTGGCTCGGAGATGCGCACGCGGGTAGTCTACCACGCCGGCGCGCGGGCGTTTGCGCACCCTGAACGCGTGCGCCGGTTGCGTGGGCGCGGGGTTGGCGGGACACTTCGCACATGCGCATCACCCTCGCCCTCGCCTGCCTGCTCACCCTTGCCGCGTGCGACGCCCCCGCGCATGATACCGTGTGCCACGACGACGGGCGATGCTGGTCCTACGCCGCCGGTTGGGGCGACTGGGCACAGTCCTCTGAGGGCGCGGGGATCAGCGAGGGCGTCGAAGCCGGCACCCTCAGCCCCGTTGGCGGCGGGTGCTACGCCATCGACGGTGGGGGCCGCGTGTGCGAGGTCGAGGTCGACGGCGTGCCCTTGATCGGGCGACCGGTGGCCGAGCTCGAGCTTGAGCCGTCCGAGTGTGGCGGTGCTGGCCCTTGGACTGTCCACTCCGCGGTGGTCGGCGGCGAGCTTGAGAACTGCTTTGGGGTCCTCGCTGGGTTGGCGATCCGCCTCCTGGACTACTGAGCCGGAACGATCACTAGCGTCGCCTCTTCGATGTCGACGGTGCTAGCGCCCGCGGTGGCCACCACGCGAAAACGGCGCTCCGTCGTGTCTACGCCGATAACAAACCGTGAGAACGTGACGAGGGTCTGAGCGGTCCCCACGTTTGGCTCCGTGAACCCATTGCCGAGGTTTGACCAGGTCGACACGCCGTCGTCCTGCTCTACCTGGAACGACACCGACCCCGCGGCCGTGCGTGTCGCATACAGCGTCACCGTCACCATGAGGGTCACCGGTGCGTCTTGGCGCTTGGTGGTCTGGAGTGTCGTGTTGGGCGAACTCGCCCCCGTGGCGCTTTCCTGTGACTGGTAGACACGCAGCCCGGGAGCCTTGATCCGATCACCGTTGTGATAGAGTAGATCCCCGTTTGAGCTGCGCCCATACTGGCCAACCGTGGCCGGCGTGAATGCCGAGAGATCCCCTCCCTTTGACAGGTTTAGGGTCTCTTGCGCCGTGACGGTGCCGGGGATGATGATTGAATCGCCAGCCGCGTCGCCGAGAGTCACGTCACCGTTGGCGGTGAGCGTCTGGCCAGCCGAGACCGTCAGCCCGCCGTCGAAGGCGGCGTCCTCTGCGAACGTCGCCGTACCAGTCACGGTGACGGCGTTCGCCGCGGTCCCGCCAAGGGTGGGCAGCTCGATCACGGCCTTGCGGATCCCGATCCCCGAGGAGGTCGTTCCGAGACACGGAAACGGGGCCACTCCGCTTATGAGCGTCGCCGAGTCCAGCTGGGTGCCATCTGTGACCAGGAGCCAGATCGCCACATAGCCCGCGGTGGGCGTGGGGGCAGGGTCTCCGTTGCCTACCACTTGCAACTCGTAGGCCCCGGCCTCGTTTAGGTTTAGGTAGGTGTCGCGCAAGGCCGTCAGGGTCTCGGGCGATCCTACGGGGGCCTTGATCTCGAGGACGATCCCGCCGGTGTCGTCATCGTCGACCACTACGCGCGTGGGCGTAAGAGTGATGTTTAGGGTACCCCCGGCCACATTGAATGTGCCCGCGCTGAGAATGCACGTCGACAGGAACCCCTCATCACCCAAGACCATACGGTTCATGGTCGAGCGACTCACGCGGCCGCTCTTTTGAGCGTTGAAATTCACCGTGGCGGCGGCGAGCACCTGCGCGACCAGGCCCGCGCCTTCTTCGGCGGGGGTGGCGATCGTGCCCGCCCCCTCTGCCCAGGTCTCCTGGTCTTGGGATCCGTCGCCGTCGACGGGTACTGCGGTGGGTGCGGTGACTTGAAATCCCATGATGTCCTTAGACGATCTCAGCGAGTATGTCGGGGCCGTCGAGCACGCTCGTGTCGAGCACGAAGGTATCGGCCTTGGCTACGGTAGAGTAGAGCATGTAGAAGCCGATCCCCTTGGGTCGGCCCCACTCCATGACGTCGCGGTAGGTCAACGCCTCGTCGGCCGTGATCGCGTAGAAAACGACCACGTAGGCCGCGGGCGCAGCCTGTAACATTTCCCAGGTCTGCCCCACTTGCGCGAGCCCATCCGCGAGGGCGGCGGTGCGACCTGGAGTCCTGTATGCGCCGGCAACCCCGTCGATCGCCACGACTGCCGAGCGGTAGCGGTCGTCGGACCAGCCGTCTGGGCGCAGCAGGTAGTCCGAGGCGAGCGCATCGAGGTGGACGCCGAGCGCAGTCGACACCGACTTACACCGCCACCGCACCTGCCAACTAGAGTCCAGGATCTCCTGACCCGCGGCGGTGTAGACCGCGCGCCAAGAGTTGGTCTCGACGTCGTTCGCCAGCGGCGGGCGGATCAGCTGGTACCAGCGCAGATCGAGGTCGATCGGGTTGCTGCCGTAGGTGGGGTCAACGAAGGCCATGGGTCACGCTCCGATGACGTCGATGTCCGCGAGCGCGACGGTGAATTGTTCGCGGGTGTCCGGCGTCAGGGTCCCGTCGGTCAGCGGTGGGTCTGCGAGGCCGAGGAGCACCTGAACGTCGTCCATGCCGGCGATCCCAGCGTTGTCCTTGGTGTAGCAACCCACCTTGAACGAGCTCGTAGACTGGCCCCCTGCGATCGTGTCGAAGTGGGCGTCTACGGCGGCCTTGATCGCGTTGGTTCGAGCTGTGACCGCGTCGGTGCTGGTGTCCGTGGGGTAGGTCTGACCTTTGACGATCGTGACCTCGACGTGAACCGGCACGAGGGCGATGCGAGAGAATCGCTCGGTGTAGGTCCCGCCCACGTAGTCCGCGTCAGCCACGGCAACGGACGTGTTGCCCATCGTGTTTACGCCCTTCGCGCGGGAGGCTTCGGTCGCGGTCCCGTGGATGGCCGCGGCGATCTCAGCGTCGACGCCTCCAACCACGAGATACTCCACCCAGTGCGTGGAGCCGAACACCGGGTCGGAGAAGCCCCACGGCCACTCATTCAAACTGACGCTGGTCACGCCTGTGAGCCGAGCGATCGCGCTGAGGGTGGAATCTCCGAGGCTTGCGCGGTAGCGGTCGCGGTACTGGGCATCGGTCTCGGTGAGACGCCCCGGGGTCGCGTCGAGCACGTTGGGGCCGACCGATGCCCATCCGGTGATCGCGTTGACGATCCCCCACGGCGAAGATGCGATCGCAGTCTTTGGCCCGTCCTCGGAGTAGGAACAGGTCCCGTTGATCTGCCCGCCGCCGGGGATCACGATCGGCGCGTCGAGGGTCCACAGCTTGAGCTCGGTTCCCAGCCTCACAGCCGTGCCGGCGGGTATGTTGATGTTCGGACCGGCGTCGGCAAAGAACGGCAGCACGACCGACGATGCGGCCGCGAGGACCTTCGCGCCGATCTTGTCCACGAGCAGGTTCTCAAGCGCCGCCCCGCCGGGGACGCCGTTGGTGCCGGGTGCGCCATTGATGAAGCTCGCCTCATACGCGCCCTGTTGGTCGTCCCAAAGGTCCACGAACTCCGCCGCCATGGTGCGCAGTATGTCGGCTGGCGGGCCGTTCTCCACGTCGACGAACGCGGTGGTCTCCCCGGCGTAGCTCGCCTGCATGTCGGCGAGCTCGACCGGGTAGGTGACGGCGTTCCAGCCGGTGACGGTGTCATATCCTTTGGCCATGGGTGCTCAGATCGTGGCGCCGACGGTGATGGACGCGCTCGTGATGGTAACGAAGGTCGCCGAGATCGAGACCTCGAGGCCGTTAGCGCTCGTGGTGACCTCGGCCTCGGTCACGTCGACGACGCGCGGGTGGTCGAGCACGAGCTCGATGACCAGTTGCTCGCGCTCGATGTCGGTCGTGGTGGGCAGCAGCAGCCGCTCGTGGTCGAGGCCGTCGCTGGTCCTGAGCAGCATGGTGCCCAGGTCCGTAGCCAGCGAGAGGTACACCTGCACGCGCGTCGCCTCGTCCTCGCTGGTCGTGTAGGTCGGCGGGGCGATCACGGTGCCAGCCGTGGCGCCGCTCGTGACCATGTCCCAGGTGAGGCCCGCCATGAGTCCCCTATACCACGCCCGCGATCAGCAGCGCGTCGAGCTTGGCGTCGGTCTGGGCGCCGCTGTAGGTGTCGAAGGGCGTGGAGCTCTCGTCCACGCGGTAGGAGGTCTGGATGGTCTCGGTGCTCACGTCGAGGGGGCGGCCGGGGAGGACCTCGGTGTTTGCCGTGGTGCTGACCTCGAGCTTGTCGCCGCCCACGCGCTTGGGCTGGCCCACGATGTTGCCGAGCTCGCTCGACAGGATGATCGGCGGGAAGCCTGGGATAACGCTGTTGTCATCGAGCACGATGAATTCCCCGGCTTGGATGGTCCAGCGAAGGTCCAGCGACGTCATGAGCTGGCGGATCTGGGGAGCCGCGGGGCCGCTCGAATTGCGCCCGCCGCCGATCGTCGACTTGGCGCCAGGGTACTTGGCCGCGAGGGCCTGCACGATCTGCGCGTCGAGGTTGTTGGCATCGGCTCCGAGGCCCAGCGAGTTGATCAAGTCCGCGAGGATGTCCGCGATCCTCGTGCCGGGCTCGTACGCCTTGCCGCGGTAGGCAGCGGCGCCGCCCCCGGCCTGCTGCACGACCTCCCCAGCTCCGAGGGCCTGGCCCCCGTCGAGGGCGAGCATGGTGACGATCTGGTCCTGCCCGCTCGTGACCACGGTGGGGCCGCTGGCGATCTGCCCCACGAAAGCCTGCGAGAGAGCGGCGATGATCGCGGGTCGGCTCAGGTCTTGGCTGTCGGCATACCCATAGGACAGCTCGACGTTGACCAGCCCGAAGCCCGCGGACGTGGTCTCAAATGGCGCGGTGCTCGCCCCTTTGGCCATGAGCTCAGCGCGCTCGGCCGGGGTCCAGTCGTGGCGCACGCTGACTTTGCCGGTGATGTCCTGGACGGTCTCGGGCGCGAGGTTGTAGATCTCCAGGGCGAGCTCGTTCGGGTCCTCTTTCAGCGAGAACGTCGCCTTGCCCTTCATCCGCGGGCTGGTCCCGTCGGGCCCGAGCGAGTCCCACGACCCGGCCTCGTTCGTGATGACCGCGCGCGCGACGAAGACGGCCTCACCCACTGTCCGCCTCGACGTCTGCGCGTGGCGAGTAGACCAGCCGCACAGGACTCTCACGAGCGAGGTCGTCGCGCCCCGGGTCGTTGCCCTGCCCCGTGGAGTCCCAGGCCTTCATGCGGCCGAAGCCGTCCCCGGGAAACTCGGCGCCGCCGTAGGGGGCAAGCATGTCCTCGCCGTGGCGCACGACCAGGCCAGCCCGCATGAGCACGCCCGAGGCATCGTACAGGTTGACGCCCCACCTGGACTCGCCCTCGTTCCAGATGGCCTCGATGCTGTAGAAACGGCCGTCGAGCTTGGTCCGGGCTCGCGGCCACCCTCGAGGGCCCTTGGCTAGGTTGACGTATTCGAGCGCCATCAGACCGGTACTCCTGCGCTTGCGGGGACGGCCGATGTGCTCTGCGTGCCGTTGTCAACGACCCCGTCGAGGCCATCGCCGAGGCTGGGGTCCATCTCGGTGTCGACCCCGGTGAACTGCGCTTGGTGCTCCGCGCGCTCGCCCAAGGTGATGGTGGCGCGCCAAGCTCCCTTCTCGAGCGGGTTCACCACGGGGGCGATCTCGTCGACCACCCAGACCGAGCGGCCACCAGGAGCCGTCCAGAACCGCGCGCCGTCGAAGAAGTCCACGGCCTCACCGCTCGCCTGGAGGGCCTCGAAACGCTGGCGAGTTTTCTCCGCGTGGTTGTTTTCCCAGACCTTGAACGCGACCGCGAAGGGCATGCTGGCCACGTCCGAGATCAGGATCGTCACCGAGAGTGAGAACGGCACGCGCTGACGGTGGACGCCGATCGGCGCGCCCGACTCGATCGCGGTCGAGGTCCTGTCGTATCGGCGAGGAGCTGCGATCGCCTCGATGACGTCGATGTGCACGTCTCCGATGCGGCCGGGGCTCCCTGTCGAGACAAAGTCCATCACGCCCCCTTCGCTATCTGCGAGGCTATCGCACTTTTGGCGCCGTTCCAGGCGGTCTGGGCGGTAGCTGCCCCGGTGAATGCCGGGCTGGCCCCGGCTGCCACGAGCGCGGTCAGCATCGCATCGATGGCCGTGATCAGTGGATCGTTGAGCGCGAGCGTCGCCACCCCGCCCACGTTGACGGACTGGCCCGACTCTGGCGTGAGGGTAATCTCGCCGGCCGCCGATAGCGTGATCGTGGCAACACTCACGCCAGATTTGGTCAGGGTGACGGCGCCGTCCGTGCCTCCGACCCGCATGCACTCGCCCTCGGGCCCGGTCATCACCCAGTCATCGCCGGGGTCGGCGGGTGCCCCGGTGGGCGCCGTGATGCTCACCGGGAGCACGACAGCGTTGGAGACGTCGTGGGGCAGCTGCTCGTGGTGAGCCTCGCCGACCGCCCGGTTGGCTCGCCAGAGTTCGGGGTTGCGGTCGCACACGAGCGCGAGCCCCTCGTCTCCGGCGACCAGCGGCCACACCTGCGAGAAGCCTCCGCCCGCGGGATACAGGACGGGCGCGCTCGGCACGGTCCCATCGGCCGTGTCCTCGGCGGCGACCTTGCGGCCGATGCCGGGCGCGAAGTCGACGTCACGCTCGCGGTCAGCAGCTCGGGCGACCTTGTCGACGGTGCCCGGGACAACGGCGCGCATGTTGGCGAGGCCATCGGCGATCAGGTCGAGGACGGCGTCTGAGTATGGGTCGCTCACCCGGCACCCCGCGGGGTCTGCCCGCCGCCGGCCCGAGCTCGGAGCGCCTTGGCTTTCGTGGCCAGGAGCAGGTCGAGAGCTGGCGCGATGTCCGAGATCTTCGCCATCATCGTGTCCCTCGCTTGGTTGCCGGCGTCCTGTAGGGCCCGCTCCTGCTCGGGGGTCCCTGCGTGCTCGACGTGGATCGTCATCCCGGTCCCAATGTTGAAGACCGTTGAAAACACGTATGTGAGCGTTTGGGGCAGCGGGCGTGCAGCTGCCACGGTCCCGGGCGCCGTGAGACCGAGGTTCTCGAAAAGTCCCGTGGACTCGGTTGGGGCAGCCGCACCCCTGCCGCCGCCACCACCGCCGCGCCGGCCCCGTCGCCGAGCTGTGCGACCAAGGGCCCCGGCCTCGCCACGAGCGAAGGACTCGGCCCCCTGCTCGCGCGCCGCGGCCTTGTCCTTGCGCCGGTCCTCCTGGTCACGCTTGCGCTCGGCTGCGTTGCCCTGGCGCTGCTGTGCGTCCCGAAACGCCTGGGTTGCGGCCGAGGTCGAGGCGAGACCGCCCCCGCCGGAGCCGAGGCCGATCGCGCTCTTGATGTCGTCGACCGTGTCGCTCACCCCCTCGAGCTCGCCCGCGGCCTCGCTGATGAAGTCGAGGATCTCCCCGATGACGTTGCGCGCGGTCTCCAGCGGCGTGAGGAACACGTCGATCACCGAGGCCGCTTTCTCCCATGCGCCTGGCCAGCGGGTCTCGAGCTCGCCGAGCAGCTCGCGGATCCACCCGAGCAGCTGCCCGCCGACCTCGAGGATCGTGGCCATGACGTCGGCAAAGAATGCGGCGCGCTCGACCATATCTGCGAGCGGCTGGACCGCCTGCTCGAGCAGCCCGATGAAGCCAGGCCCGAATTCATCGATGAAGGGTTTGAGCGCGTCGATCAAGCGCTTGAACGGTTTGGCGACCTCGCGCGCCCACGCTTCGACCTTGGGAATGATTTCGTCGATGATCTCAAGCGCGCGCTCGAAGATCGGCACGAGCCCCAGAGCTAGGCGGCCCTTGAGGTCATCGGAGCGCTTGGACATCCCCGCGAGGGCGTCCTGGTAAGCCTCGGCTTTGGCCAGCTCCTCGCGGGTGAACACTTTGCCGGTCGCGTCGACCATGCCTTGGATCGCGTCGGTTCCGCTGTTGAAGAGGGGGATCAGTTCCCGCCCCTCTTCGCCCATGAGCTTGAACGCGATCCGGCTGCGGTCGGTGGGGTCCTTCACATCCTCAAGCGCGGCTGAGACGATCTTGAGCTGTTCGGTTGGGTCCTGGTCTTGTAGCTGTTTGTAGCTGAGGCTTAGCTCATCGAGTGCCTCAGCCGCAGGTCCGGCGCCGCCTCGCCCGATCACGTCAAGCTGGATCTCGAGGTTGGTGATGCCCTTTGTCAGCTTCTCTACGTCGGTGCCCGAGAGGGTGGCCACATGCGAGAGGCGCTGGAAATCCTCGACGCCGAACCCGGTCTTTTGGGCGGTCTTTGCGATCAGGTCGAGGCCGGCGGTCTGCTCGCCTACGAAAGCGATCGCCGTGGCGATGCCCTCAAGCACTGCGGCGATCCCAGCGGACGCGAACGAAGCCGCGATGCCAGCCGCGGCGCCCGACATGAGCTTGTCCATCCGTCCGACCTCGCCGCCGGATTTCTTGGCGGCCCCGCCGACGTCCTTGATCTCCTTGCCGGCCTTGTCGGTCTCCTTGGCCGATTTCTTGGCAGCCTTGGACTCGGCATCGAGGGCCGTGCCGAGCTTCTCGACCTCGGCCTCGGCCTCTTTGGCGCCTTTTTTCAGCTCATGGGCGGCCTTTTCAGCGTCGTCGAATCCCTTGTCGTCGAAGACAGTGGCGATCTTGAATAGCAGCGTGCGGATCAACATCAGCCGCCCCCCGCTGTTGCCGCGTCGCTCGCCCGTCGTTGGCGCTCACAGTCGGCGGCCGCGATCTCGACCAGGTCGATCATGCGGTCCGGCGTCCACGAGCGGAGAACCTCGTCGACGCTGCCCACGTAGCCCGAGGACGCCAGGGCAGCCGCCCATTGGACCGTGCGCGACGCACTGGGTTGGGGGACGCCGTAGTCCTTATGGGGCCGCTGCCCCGCGCTGTAGGGCGAGCGCGTCCACAGGGGGCCAAAGGTCTGCGTGAGCTGGGCTGCGAGCGCCTGCCACTTGGCGAACGGCGAGAGCCCCAGGCGGCCCCACTCGCGCCACGATCCCACCGGCGTCCCGTCGACCACGAGCCGATCGAAGATCGTCCGCTCGATGACCTCGACCACCCAGGGGCCATCGAGGCCGGGGGCGGACAAGAGCCCGCGCGCGAGCTGGGCCAGCTGCTCTAGGGCAGCGGTGGCGGTCGTGATCCTGGCCTCGCCGGAGATGACCTCGCGCACCGACTTCGCCACGGCGCCCGGAGCTGTGACCGAGAGCAGCAGCGCCTCGCCGACTCGCTCGATGATCTGGGGCTCGAGCTCAAACGCGAGTTCGGGGTCGAGCACCTGCAAGCGACACGGTCGGTCGCCGACCAGGGCAAAGTTTGCCGGCTGGCCCCACTGGCTCACGCGGCCTCGCTCGCAGCGGGCTCCTCGGGTTTGCGCAGTAGCGGGCGGTAGGTGTGGAGCAGCGAGGCCATGAGCAGGCCCCACTTTGTGCCGGGGTTGGCCTTGGTGAAGCCGGTGAGCGTTCCCCAGTTGGCGATCTTCTTGGTCTCCCCGCCGACGACCACGAACAGCCGGCACGGGGCGCCGTCCTTGCCGCCGAATAGGGCGAGGTCGAATAGCCGCATGATCTGCGCATGGTCGAGCCGGTCTGTGAGCTCAGGGATCGAGTCGGCGACCATCTGGCCCACGAACTCTGGCACCCGCTTGCAGAGCGCGTCCCATGCTCGCTCCATGTGCTCATCCTTGGAGTCGGAGACTTGCAGGACCCGGTACAGGCGGGCGAGGTCGAAGCTCGCAGGTGCATCGCTGGCCTCGCCGTCCCATGCCGGGTCTGCCACGATGACGCGCGCGGCCTTGACGGCCTCGACCGCGAGGGAGCTGAGGATCGCCGCGATACCAGCTCCGATCGAAGGGCCGAGGTGGCGGCCGAGGATCATCTCGACGCCGACCTGCTCGCGGTCGTCGATCGCCACGAGCACGTACTCATGGCCGCCGATCTCCTGGCGCAGCTCGCTCATTCGAAATCAGACGCTCCGAGCGAGGTGGGCGCCAGCCAGATCCCGACCGACGCGACAACGAAGGTCCCGCGGAGCACGTAGGGCACGAATTCCGCGCCGTCTTGGACGGTCACGGTCGGGTTTCCGACGATGGCAACGGCCGCAGACACCCACTTCGCACTGCCGTAGCTGGCGGCAAACGTGAGCGCTCGCCCGTCGTCGACCGAGCGACGGCGCCGGATGTCCATCTTCGAGTGGTCAGACGAGTGCGCGAGCACGTTTACGGTGACCTCATACGCAAAGTTGGGTTTGAAGATGATCGCGCTACACCGATTCATGCCGCTGGTGAAGGTCGATTCATCGTTCAGTGGCGCGCAACTCATGAGCGCGCCGGTGTCTGGGAAGCATGTGAGCGAGAGCCCGCCGACGTTGACCGCGAACGTGCCCAGATTGAGAACTGTCGTTACGTTGCTCATGGTGCTCCTAGAGGGCGAGGTAGACCGAAACGTTCGCTTTGACGAGCTTGGGCGTAACGTTGACGTTGATTATCCACCCACCCGTGGTCTTGAGGTCGCCCGCCGAAACCTCGCCCGCTGGGATGTCGGCGATCGGCACATGCGAGACGGTGAAGTCGTCCGCGATCACGTCGTTGTTGACCAGCGGCGCGAGCATGGCCTCGAGCTCCTGGCTCACAGCCTGGAGCCCAGCTTCATTGATGTTGACCCCGAGCGCCGAGGCTAGAGCCTGGTCAATGATCGCCATGGCGGCGAACCAGATCCAATCCTCAGCGTGGCGATGGTAGATGAAGGCCGGCACCCCCGTGGTGTTGGCCGAGGTGACCCCGTTGAAGAACTTGAGCGCCGAGGTGGGGCCATCGAGCCGCTCAGTGTAGGAGATCGACCGGTCGCGCATCGTGAGCGTGTCGGTCTCCGACCGCGCGCTCGTGATCGTGGTCTCTGTGAACCCGGAGATCGCCAGGTAGTGCCACTGCCGCGACCCGGGGAACGCTCCGCCGAGTCGCCCGATCGATGCGGGCTGCGTGTAGTCCGTGGCCGTCGGGTGCGACCTCAGGTTGACCCGCGGGTGAGCAGCTGTTTTCCAAACCGCGGCTAGGTTGTCCGTGTCCAGGGGGTCATAGACGCCGACGTCGTTGTTCTCGGCGAAGTAGAAATTGCGCCGGGTGGTCGTGTTGCCCTGGACCCACCGCAGCGCCTCGGCGAGCTCGAGGTCAACCGCGCCGGGAGTGAGGACGCCCCAGAACGGCGAGGCCAGGTAGGCGGCCACGAGGTCATCGTAGATCCCCACCGAGGCGATGGTCGGGGCGGTGCCGATGTCCATCTCTGTATTCGATGTCGGCGATGTCTGCGTGAGCACGATCGGGATCCCCGCGACATCCTGGGTCATCGTCAGGGTGTCCGTGTCGACCGTCGCCGCGGTGTACCCCGCGATCGTGGCCGCGATCAGACCGTCCTTGATCTGCGTGGCGGTCGAGGTCGAGGCCGTGAACGTGGCAATCACCACGCCGCTATCGTAGAGCGCAAACACGCCATCGGTGGTCCCGGTGACGTCGATCGACCACTCTTCGGCCACCGCGCTCTGACGCGTGATCATGCGGATCGCTGACACCTGATTCGCGGTCGCGGTCTGCGCGAGTAGGTCGCCCATCGCGTTGTACGCGACATGAGACGTGGTCCAGCCGTCGTCCTCCATGGCGGTGAGCGTGGAGTACAGCGTAACCGGCCCCGTGACACCCGCGGGCGAGACGGGGGCGACCATCGAGTAGATCCGCGCCGTGTCTGGCGGTGCGACGGTGGCGGGAACCGTGAAGGTCTGAACTGATAGCCAGTCTGATTTGGGCATCGTGGGCTCCTAGATACTGACCGTGATGGCCGGAGGGCCGGCCAGGCGGGCGGCGGGGTCTTGGTATGCGCGGGTGGCCCAGCCCTCGAGGGACAGGTCCAGCGTCGCCTGTGAGGTCGAGTCGCCGCGGGTCGGCGATGGGGTGAGCGCGGCGAGCACGGCGACCTTGTCCCACCCGAGCGCGCGGATGGCTGGGCGCAAGATTCGCTCAACATCCTTGCGAGCGCGCAAGAGCAGGTCGCCGGCGGTGAGAAACCCGCGGGTCTGGCTTGACCGCCAGCTCGTTCGCCAGGTCATGCGGCTCCATTCGGCCTCGAGCTCGGGGTACCGCTGGACCACGGTGGTCACGCTCGTGATCCCCAGGGCCGTCGACGCAAAGAGGGGCTGAGCCGTGGAGCCGGTGACCAGCACGCTCGCGGTGTCCTCGGGGTCGGCTGCTGCGGTCACTCCCGCGGGAAGCTCGGCGGTGAGCTCGGCGAGGAGCGCGGCTGCGCTGGTGTCCTCGGTGTCTCCGCCGCCTGCGGTGATCGAGATCGCGGTGGGCGTCTCGGTGAACCCGAGCGAGAAATCGACGCCCACGGTCCCCGCGCCTGCGGCCGTGACCGTGTAGCGCTGGACCATGATGCTTGGGATCTTGACGATCTGCGGCTTGGAGATCTGGACCAAGCCGAACCAGGAGATCTGCGCAGCCGGTGGCGCGGGGATGGGCGCCCCCGAATCCGCGGGCTCCACGAAGTAGGGCGCGGCCCCGGTGCTCGAGGTGACCCACGTGGAGAACGCGGTCTCCAACTGCTCTAGTGCGATCGGCGCGGTCATGGTGTCGCCCCGATCTCGGTGCCGGTGTAGCGGCGGAACGGGTCGAGGAGCGGGCCCTGCCCGTCGTGAGGCTCTGCGGCGGTGATCTCGTAGTCTCGCCCGCCCCACTCGATCCGGTCGCCTGGGGGGCCCTCGTCATAGTTGGAGGGGGCGATCTGCAAGCCGGTCCAGCCCACGAGCGCGAGGTCTTCAGCGGTGGCCCACACATCGATCGTGCCGGAGCTGGAGTCGCCCTCGGTGGCGCGGGTCAAGCTCTTGCCGGTCGACTGGACCGAGAGCGTGACGACCGTGCTGGCCTCGGCGCCGGGGGTGAAGCGGCCGTCAGCATCGCGAGTGCCAGCGGGCCGGCGTCGGACCGTGTACGGCAGGCGGCCGGTCGTGATCGAGTCGTCTAGCAGGCTGAAACTCATGTCTCGGCCTCGCTGGTCTTGACGATCTTGGACTCGACGGCCTCGACCATGTCGCCATCGTGGATCAGCTTGCGCGAGTCCTTGCGCTTCGCGGCGTCTGATAGCGCCTTGCCCTTGACCTCGCCACCTTCGACGTAGAGCTTGATCGCCTGCGCGGCCTGGTCGCCAACATCAGTCACAGCGCCTCGGGCGGTCTGGGCCCCGTCGCTGACCTTGCCGGCTTCGGCCTCCATGCGCGTGGTCAGCTTGGGCACGGCGAGGTCAGCCGCGGGTCCGATCCATGGCCGCCGTGCGACCCCGTCTCCATCCTCGTGACGCCAGCCGATCGTTGCAAGCTCCTCATCGTGCAGCCCGACCATAGCCGCGAGGTCAAACCCGGCGAGGCGCTTGCGCACCGCGTCGAATTCCTTGCGGTCATCGGTGACTGTGATCGTGACGGGCATCAGGCGGGCTGGGGGCTGGGGGGCATGCGGTTGCGGCGGGTGCCGCGAACGCGAGCGATGATGTTGTCCAGGGCCTGGCCGTAGACCGTGGACCCGTGCTCACCGGTAGCAGCTGCACCGGCAGCTCGAGAGACCGACTTCCCGCCGCGGGACTCGCCGGTGATCGAGCCAGCCGGGACCGCGGGGCCAGTGCCCTCGCCGTCCTCTTTCAGGAGGTGGCAGGCTTTCAAGAGCACGCCTTCATCGGGGTCGACTCCAGCGCACAGCCACTTGCCAGCCGGGATCGCAGCGACCGCCCGATTGATCCAGAATTGCGCCGTGTCGGGGTCGACGGCGGCGAACTCTGCGGGCAGGTCTGCGATCACTACGGTCATGGGTCACACGATCGTCTGGGCGCGCTCGGCTGCGCGGAACTGCTCCTGCGGCGAGACCAAGGGGGGGCGCTTCCTGGCGAGCTCGCCGAGGGCCGAGAAGTCGACGGGCGCCTTTTTCTGGATGCGCTTGAGCGCGCGCGCGAGCAGCTCCACGATCTTGGGCTGGCGACGCTCACGGCGACCGGCGGTCACGGGGCGCTGGTCTTCGAGGTCATACATCCACGCGACGGCCGCGGGGTCGGTCGAGATTTTGGCTAGCAGCGTACGCGCGGACACGCTGGTGTGACCGGTCAGGTGCTCGTCGGTGGTCGTGATCTTGCCGTCCGCGATGAGCTCGGCGACGCGCTTGTTAGCCTCGCAGCCGGCCCATTGCTCGGCGGTACGGATGTTCAGGCCGGGGGCGAGGCCCACGAAGTCCTCGCCGATCTGCCAGGTCTGGGGGCCCTCGTGCGTCGGCTGCCAGTGACCCTCGGGGCCAGTGGTGCCGGCGTAGACCAGCCACACGCGGTCGGTGGGCGCGGCGTCCTGGGCCTCCTCGGAGGGGGCGGCGCCGGAGCGTAGGCCAGTGAGCTTGTCGTTTTTCTTGCTCTTGCTCATACCATCTCGAATCGCATGATCAGGGAGGCGTCGCGGCAGATGACCGAGGCGGTCTGCGCGATCAGGATGAAATCGGTGTCAAACTCGACATCGAAGGGCCCGAAGAGCTGGGGCGGAAGCGCGTCGATGTAGAGGTCCTCGGAGTCGGCGGACCAGAGTTGCCACATGGCGCCGTCCGAGCTCGAGGCGGTCAACATGCGGTTGTCCCTGACCGGGTTCGCCAGCCAGGGGAACTCTTCCACGAGCAGGGCCGAGATCAGCGAGTTGCCGCCCGGCATGAATATCCGCTGGATGTGCGCCCAATGGCTCCGGGGCATGATGACGCCGGACGGGGCCCGGTTCGGGTTGGCGAGGTACCAGGCCTCATCGATGATCTGGAGGTTGATCAGGAGCTGATCAACGGTCGTCACGCTGAGGAAGTCGAGCGGGAGCGCGAAGGTGTAGGCGCAGCCGTGAGTGAAGAACCCTGGCTGCTCGCGCTCATCCGAGCCGAAGCCAGCGGCGCGCTCGAAGTGCTGGTCCATCGCATCGACGGCGCCGGCTTGCTGGTCGGCGGGGATGTTCTGGCCGATCAACTCGGCGCGCCAGAGGTCGAAGCTGTTCCAGCCGAACCGCGCACCGTAGAGCGCGACGGGCTGCTCCTTCTTTTCGTTGGCCTGGCTCGAGCGAGTGAGACCGCGAAGCCCGCCCGCGCCGATCCATCGCGCCTCGCCGGAGATCGCGTCAACCTCCCACTCGATCGTGGTCTGCCCGAGCTTGGCCTTGCTGCTCACCGGGAGCAGGCCGCCGCGCTCGCCCGTGCGACCGGGAGCGAACAAGAACTGCTCCTTACTGATCTTGCGCTTGCTGGTGAGCACCGCTGCGAGGGGAGATGTGGTGAACACGCTCGCAGCGTCGTGACGCTGTTTGGCGTCCATGCGCTTCCCAGCCGGCCGCTTCGCGTCGTGTTTGGCGATGTGGCGGTCCATCACCGCGACGGCGCCAGCGACGTCGTTTTCGAGGTCGAGGTGCGAGTCCATGACCTGCGCCGTGGACATGCCAAAGGCGCGGCAGATCTCGGACAGTGATCCGTTGACGAGTGTGCTCATGATCATTCTCCGGCGCTGTGCGCGATGACAAGGGCCGCGATGCCGGCGGCCGTGGTGGTCTGTAGAAACTTGGCCCCGACATAGATGTCGTGGTCCGAGGCGGCCGCGGTGGTCGTGACGTCGGCCAAGGTGCCGGCTTCGGTCTGCTCGAAGGTGAGCTCAAAGCCCGCGTCCTGGGTCATGATCATGGTCGCGGTCCCGGTGGGGGTGATCAACGCGCTGAGTGCGACGTTCTCCGCGAGGCTTGCGACCAGGCCGGTGACGATCTCGGTCGCGGTGGCGGTGCCGTCCGAGGTCATGCTGATGAAGCCATCGGCCGCGACCACGCCGGTGTGCATGTTGGTCACCGTGAGTCGCGCCCCGTACAGGGTGTCGTTGACCGCGGTGGGGGTGATGGTGATCACCTCCTGCGTGTGGTTGTCCGGGGTGTCGGTCAGGGCGCCGTTGATCTCGGTGCCCGCGGCCGTGGTCCGGAAGTAGGCTTGCGCATCGATCGCGCAGGACGATTCGGCGTAGACGGTGCACGAGCCCCATGCGGCGTAGAGCACTTCAGCCTTGCGCAGGTAGAACTTGTGAGCGTCGCCGGGGCTCGATGCTTCGACGAAGTTGGAGTCCAGGGCGATGCCGAGGACGGTGTCTCCGGCGACAGCGTTGGCGCACTCGCGGGACCCATTGGGGTTGACGGTGCCCTGCGCGATGACCGTTCCGAGGCGGATCGGAGCGTCGGCGGTGCCCGTGGTGACCGAGCTTGAGGTCAGGTTGCCATCGGTGACCAGCGTGAATGTGAACGACGCGCCAGGAAGGCGAGCGGTCAAGATGACGTCGTCGCCCGAGCTCGTGACCAGGACGATATCGCGGATCCGGTCGTAGTTCGACAGGTCGTCGAGGGTGGCGATCTTGGTCTGCGCGGTCGCAGCAGCCTCGAGGCCAGCGGCCACGGCCGCGAGGGTTTGGGTGCCCGCGGTGACGAATGCGATCGACACGGGGCCGATGTCGTCGGGCCAAGCCGCCCCGGTGGCCATCAGGGTCGGCGTCACGGTCAGCGTGGTGATGTCCGCGGTAGCCGTCGAGGTCAACAGGGTGATCGTGGTGACCTGCCGAGTCGACGGGTACAGCGCGAAGTCGTCCTCATGCTGCCGTCCGTCGAGGCGGTTGCCGGGCTGGGGGAGGGGGTTGAGCTCGCGGCTGCCCGAAGTGAACGGGGCCTGCGCGAGGGGGCGGATGATGAATTGTGACATGGGTCAGGTGCTCCCTACGACGTTGTTTGCGGCGTCCTCGCGCTGCTTTCGGATTTTGTCTTGAAGTGCGACGAATTCCGCGTTCGCGGTCTCGCGCGAGTCCTCGCGGGTCGCATTGATGCGCTCGAGCAGCACTGCGCCGTGGTCTGGGGCGGCGTCGATCTGGTCGCGCAGGCGCGAGAACTCCAGCGCTGTGCCGGTGGGCTTTTGCTTCGCGTCGAGCTTGTCGACGCGCGCGCTCGCGGTGGGGTCGAGCTTGAGCACGACCGCGGACCGGATCTGGTCAACGGTGAGGCGCTTGTAGCCCTTGGCATCGCTGCGCTGGTACTTGACCGCGAACACGCGTCGAGCGACCTCGAGCACGTCCGAGCGCTCGTCCTCGCGGCGTATGCGGGCGTCCATCTTGGACTCTACCTCTTCGGGCTCCTCTTCCTCGGGCTCCTCTTCGCCCTCGCTCGGGGGCGGGGTCTTCTCTTCGGGCTCCTCTTCCTCGGCGTCAGCGACCGGCGCCGGCGCAGGGGCGGGGGCCTCGGGTGCGGCTGGGCTGGCGCCCTCGGCCCCGAGCGCGCTCATGGCGGCCATCATGTCGGGGTCGTTGCTCTCCCCGTAGATGTCGACCCATGCGTCCATGGCGGCTTTGCGGGCCTTGCCATCGAGGCGCATGAGCATTTTTGCGTATTGCTTGGGGTCCATGGTGGTCGAGTCCTGTTTGGGTTGGCGCTTGGGCCAGCTGCCGAGGTCGAAGATGAGGGGGCGCGCGTCCATGCGAGCGCTGGCGATGTCCGCGAGGGCCTTGCGTGTCACCTGCGCGTACTTGGCGGCATCGGCGACGACGCGGGCGGTCCCGGCGTTGCCCTCGGGTACGCCTGCGCAATGGTCGCCGATGATCTGGGTCTGGCTGAGAACGTAGTCCGCGCCGAACTCGGCGACGCCGGGGGCGTCGCTCGGGGCTGTCCCGGGCGTTTCGTCCGCGAGGATCGAGTACCCGAGGCTCAGGTCGGCGGCCTCAAGCGACGCGATCGCCGCGTTCCACTCGTCGTCCCACACCATGATCTTGCCGGATGCGTGGATCCCGTCCTCGTTCATGACGGCGGTGTCGCCGGTCGCGCCGCGGACCGGATAGGACCCCTCGCCAAAGGTCGTGCCGAAGTTGGTTTCGGGGTGCAGCAGCACCCCGGGGAGTAGTGAGAGAGTCGGGAGCGATGCCTCGACCTCCTCGAACGACCTGAACTCGTTTCCGTCCTTGCCGGGCTGGATGCCCCACCGCCCGAACAGCGCATCGTACAGCACGCGGCCGTTGGAGAGAGTCTCCGAGGCGTCGCGGCGCACCTGGAACGCCCATCGGCGGTGTAGGAGTGCGCTCACCCCCGACGCTCCTGTCGTGGCTCATCGAGGGACCAACTGCGTGCTGGGTCTCGCACCGCGCCGCAATTCCGGCACATGTTGCCGTCGAGGTCGTGGCCGGTGGGACTGCACAGGACCACACGACCACCGCCGCCACCTTGACGGGGCTCGCGGTCGTCCTTGGGCTCAGGGGCGGGCACTACGCGGGAGAGAATGGCACACGTGCACCAATCTATGCAAACCGCGACGTCGGCGCCGTGTGGTACGCGTCGTGCACTACTCGCGCGCGCGTAGGCTGGTACGGGTGGACCACTCTATCCATCATGCCAGCGTTGGCAATCAGGACGTTTGGATAAGCCAACCCAGCGGGCGACTTATCCCAGAGTCCACCGCCCAGCATAAACCCGAACACCCGTACCAGCCTATGCGGCAGGGCTCCATGGCTCAGCTCGGAACGCTGTCACATCGGTCACAGGCAGGTCACCCTGCCGCATCTGCATGCTCTCCACGAACCATGTCCCCTCCGGCAAGCCCGGGACCATCTCCCCAATGGGCAGGTTGGCCTCCATGGCCTGCGAGAGCTGGCGGAACGCGGTTTCACCCAAGACAGCGAACCTCGCGGTCTCAGGCACCCCTCGGGCCCGCCGGATGACTGGGTGCTCGCGCGTTCGCCTTGCCTCCCGCCCCCTTTGTTGGTGGGCGTGCTCGATTTCACCCCTGCGCCAGCGTGGCGTGCACGCGTGCACTGGCTTGTCGTGCGTCGTCCTGGGGCGCCATCGTCCCTTGCCGTAGCCACGGACCCGAACGCGCTCACCGGCCTTGTATCCGCCTATGTCGTGCTCCGCGCGCATGCCAGTGAACCCCCACGCTCGCTCACCTTCGCTGGCCCTGTGTTCCCCGCGGGGGCAGACCCGCGTCTCCGTTCGGCGCAGCGTCAACGACATCAGGCCGGGCTCGAAGGTCCCGGCGGCAACCTGGCGCTCGACGTGTGCCAGGCGCTTGAACCCGACGCCGTGCACGCGGTTCTCCGTCACGGTGGCGAACTCCCGGTTCGTGCTCCCGACGATGCGGTCAAGCCACTGGGGCTGGTACACGTTCGCGCGCAGGCCAGCGTCGGCATCGCGCATCTCGCACTTCCGCCTCCACACAGCCGGGCTCCACTCCTGGGCCGGGAGCTTGCCGGCGAGGTTGTGTCCGGTGCCGTGGCAGTCCTCGCAGGGGCCAGGGAACATCGCCTCCCAGGACAACGACGTCCCGTCCATGAGCCGGTCGAAGCTCAGCGGGCCTGAGTCCTTCGTCCCGCGACCGCTGCAACCCTGGCACGTGCTGGGCTGCCCCTCGAGCATGTCGAGGATGCGCTGCCCCAGTCGTGCGAGGGAGCGGCCCATGGGAGCACGGGAGTCCCCAGGCCACTCACGGGCGAGCTTGCCGGGCCAGCCGCCGTCGCGCTCGCCGATGAGACAGCGCCCCTCCATCCCCGCACACCAGACGCACCCGGTGCACGGGTCGAACGCCCCAGGCTCCCGGTTCTCCGGGCCCAGCCCCTTGGCGCGGGTCCAGTCCTCAAACACGGCCTGCTCATCTGCGAGAGCCACGAGGGTCTTGGCGTGCTCACGGGCTGCGTGGACGTCGATGGCGACCTGGTGGTCGGCGGACAGAAGCAACCCCACATGCCCAGAGCACTCGGGCACATGCGGCATGTCAGCACGTGTCCAGCGCACACACCCGGCGCTCAGCAGCTCAACGGCCACCGCCCTCCGGTGTCGCTCGGCTGCACGGGTCTTGGATTTGAGGGTGCTCATGTCGTCACCGTCCAAGCCTGGTGGGACTCGTCGTCTGGCCACGTGATGCACCACTCGTCCGCGCCACCGGTCACCGTGAACCCGTGGATGGCCGCGAGGCGGTCGATGTCCTCGCGCAGCCCCTCGGGTGTTCGGCCGCGGGCAACCCAGCGACGGTCCAGGCGCAGCACCATGCACAGCCAGCCGACCACCGGCCAGTGCATCCACCGAGGCGCGTCGAAAGCGACCATGTACCAGCCGCTCATCGCTCCCCCTTGGTCGCCTGCCACGCCCACACGAGGATGCCCAGCGGGGTCATCATGACCAAACACACAACCATGAATGCGCGGATGAAAATCACTGTCCGCTCTCCTCGGGGTACAGGTAGCCCCAGCCGAGAGCTTTGGCGACCTCGCGGATATCATAGCGCCCACCGGTGAGCTTTCGTTGCGCTTGCCTTGCCATGCGACAGACCTCGCGCCGTGCGTCGTCCCGCTCCCGGGTGCGCTCTGCTAGCTCCCGGTTCGCACGGTTGGCGTCGTCGTGCTCCATCTTCCAGCAGCTCTCCACGCTCTTGAGCTGTTCGTACGGCGTGAGGCCGTCGGGTGCATCCGGGTCCTCTCCGTAGCACTCGGCGATGGCCTTGGTGAGTGTGTCGAGCTCACGGTTTCGGTCGGCGAGGTGCCCGAGGTCGCGGGCGTGCTCGGTGCCGGCCTCGATGAGACTTCGCTGTGCGGCTGCTAGCTCCTGGGTGAGGCGGTCGACCTCGCGCTCGAGCTGGCCGATGCGCAGCTCTGCAACCTCTTCGCCGAAGCCGATGCCGTCGCCGCTCATGACTCCCCCAGGGCAGCCCGGAGCCGCCTGATAGAGTTCAGGAGGTTGGCCTTGTGGGTGAGGCGGGCGCTTGGACTTGCGTCGAAGTCGCGTGTCATCTCGTGCTCTAGCTCCGTGAGAAAGTCGACCTCGGCCTCCACCCTCCCCCGTAGGCCAGCGTCCCCAGGGGTGCACCGGCCGCCCCACGTTACCGTGTCGCCGGACAACGCGCATGCCCCACCGGCGTAGACGGGCCTCCACTGGTGCAGGTCATCGCGATACCATTTCAGCCCGACACCTCGGTTCTCCACACGGACACGCTCGCCTCCGAGCAACCAGTCCCCTGGAGTATCCGGGACCCCGCTGGGCTCGTTCGCGGTCACCGTGAACGCAAGTCCGCCAGCGCCGTCGTGAGGCTCGATGGTGTAGCCGGGACCGGTGAGCTGATCGGCTGCGAGCTTGCCGAGGCCATCGCGCGCGATGGCCTCGGTGTTGCTCGGCTCGGGCTGCGGTGGGGGAGCGGCCCCATCGCTTGCCCGGTCGAGGTCGGCGAAGAACTCAGCGAGCATGGAAGGGATGGCGTCGGCTTCGATGTAGCCCACGCTGGTCAGGTAGCGGTCACCGTTACGCGCGGCGTCAGAGCCGAGGCATCGCAGTGCATCGGACCATCGCGGCCTCTTGGCCGGCTCTGTCCCGGCCTCCAACTCGCGCGCCCTGACGCGGTCCCGCTCATCGTTCCACCTTGCATCTAGGTCCGCCCGGAGGTCGTGGCGGCGGACGGGTACGCGGACCTCGTTGGCCTCGAAGTAGGTAAGCCCGGAACTGCTATCCGCGTAGGCGATGGCCTCGTCTCGGCAGGCCAGGACGTGGCTGCCGAGCGGGGGCGAGAAGACGACCACGGCGCTAGGGCGCAGCCCCGGCTCTGCCCCACCCTGGGGGCGGCTGGCCTCCAGCTCCCGGATTAGCTCGTTTAGTCGATGGACCTCGGCCGCCAACTCCTCGGACTGCGTCTCCGCTTCGCTGTGCCGCCTGCGCCAGTAGTCCGCGCTCGGCTCAGTCGGTGCGGTCCCACCCAATGACCCAAGCCACGCGAGCGCCTCGCCCACGCTCATGGCCTCTCGCCCGCTGGCCTTGCATGCGGCGCGGAGCAACGCGTCCCGGTCGTGTGATGCCGGCGACGGCCGCTCAGTCGGTGCGGCCCCACTGCCTATGTCTCGTTCGCCCGTGCGGGACAGGCTCTTGCGCTTGACGAGGTCATCGATGGCGCGCTCGTCGTTTTCATCGATGGGCGGCCACGGTGCGGCCCCACTGGGGAGGCACCCGGAGATGGCGGCGGACATTGCTCGCACGCACTTGCCTCGGTTTCCCTTGGTCATCGTCTTCAGCGCCCCGCTGGCCGATGTGCTCACCCCCGCGATGGCGTCGAAGCACGCCTCAGCCGCCCCGTCACAGTCGGTCGGGGCACTGGGGATGCGCTCCCGGTCCACAAGGTCAGCGAGGGAAGCCGACAGCCTGTCGAGCGCGCGTGCGTCTGCCCCATTGCCCTCCGGGTCCGTGTGGAGGCGTATGAGGGCGAGCACGGCGCGGGCTACACCCTGCGCGGCGTCACTGGGGGTGATGGTCACAGCGCACCCCCGGCCTTTGCGGCGTCATAGCCCAAGAGCCACTGCCGAACGCCCCACGGGTCATACATCGGCGGGGTGCGGGCGTGGCGGTCAGCGAAGGCCTCGGCGCCAATCTGCCGCAAGCGCTCACCGCGAGGGCGACTCTCGGACGGGGATAGGACGCTCATCGCACACCCCCGGGCAGACCCTCGCGCAGGGCAAGCATGCTGAGGTTGGCGCCGAGCTCCTGACGGGCCTGCTCGGGCGCGTTGACCTTGAACCGCCGCAACATGGCGATGATCTCCGCGCGGCCGATCATGGGCGCGTCACTGATGTCGCGGGGGGCAGGCTTGGGCTCGCGGTCGTCGTCGTGGTCTTGCATCGTGAGACCACTCTAGGCGGGCATCGTATTATTGTCCAGATTTTATTTGACCTCGGCCGCACAATCCTGCATCATCTCCTCATGGCCAACCCGCCCACCGTCACCGAGTCCTTCGCCGTGTTCTGCGAGCAGGGTTCAGTCGTCCTCGCCCTGGGCGCCGCTCTCGCGAGTGGCCGCTACTCCAACCCCGTCGACGCGATGGTCGCTGCCTGCAAGGCGCCTGTCGTGCCCTCGGCCCCTCGCATCTTCACCGGCTACAGCCCCAAGGGGCAGCGCAACGCGGCTGCTCACGGCCTGTACAACCTCGGGGTGCGCAAGGCTCCTCGCCGGGCTACCGCAGCTGACAAGGCCAAGGACGAGGCCGTTCGCTGGGGACTTGCCTCGTGAACGGCCACAAGGACGAACTGCCCGATTGGGCGCGCGAGCGGCTGGCAGACCAGGAGCGCATGGGCGACCTCAAGACCACAGCGAGCGCGGGCGACTTCGCGGGCGGTGCCCTGGTCCTGGTCATCACGGCCGCGTGGTGGGCTCTGGCCATCGGCTTCGTGGGCTCGTGCATCTGGGGCCTGGTCTGGCTGGTGTCCTCATGAGCGCCGACCTATCCGCCCTTGTGGCGTCTCCGCACTTCCGTTGGCTGCCTGGGATGCGCACCAAGGGCCACAGCGTGTGCGTTGGCCTCGACTATGACTCGGGCCGGCCGCTCTTCGTGTCCATGTGTGGCAACTACTCGGATGGACGCAAGCTCACCACGCACTATCTGGCGGCTGGCTTCGGTGTCCCCGACTTCGACCACGAGGGGACTCGCGGGTGTCTCCTCTCTCTTGTAAGGGAGGCGTGGGGGGACCCAAAGTCCTACGTCGTACCAATGACAGACGGGTCTGGTAGGTGGAAGGTCATTGTCAGGTTACGAGGACGTGAGACACGCGAGGGCATCACTGGCGGCACCGAGGCCGAAGCCCTCACCGCTGCCCTGCTAGCCGCCCCTCCCCGAACGGAGGTGGAGCTGTGAGCGGCCGACTGTTCGTGGTCTACGACTCGCGTGCCATCTCGTGTGTCGACGACGCTGCAATCATGGAGACGTGCGGGGGCTTGGCGGGGGCTGTGGCCGCTGCGCCATCTCACGGTGCGTGCGTGGTCTACAGCTACGCCGACGATGGCCGCGAGTTGACCGACGAGCGACTGGAGTGGTCGGACCCGAGCCTAGCCGCCCCTCCCAAGGGGGGAGAGTAGCCATGCCCACCCGAGTCACCATCACAGTCCGAGGCGTGTTCCAGGGCCAGGAGGGCGAGCTGCGCATGCCCAAGTGGCGGCGCGCCGTGGCTCAGTATCACTGCGTGCGTCTCGATGACGACGACCGCGACAGGGGCTTCCGGCCCACCGAGTACACAGTCAACCCCCGAGCACAGAGGACCACATGAGCGACCAACCTACAGACAATTTCTACTGTCCGCGCGCGATAGCCGGCAACGCGCTGGCGTGCCTCGCCCATTATCGCCGG